>WARP01000237.1_pt1 | contig 253000 bp, 246 predicted proteins | sample 4769151 | NCBI WGS metagenome assembly WARP01 (sample SAMN08893023, study PRJNA449175) | gut metagenome | isolation source: rumen sample fed with dry roughage | host: cow | place: India: Nagpur | collected 2016
TTTCCCATTAGCAATAAGTAAGTTCCCTTATAGACGATGAGGTTGATAGGCTAGGTGTGGAAGTGCGGTGACGCATGAAGCTGACTAGTACTAATAGAACGAGGACTTAACCTTACAATGAATTTATCTAGTTTTGAGAGATGTCTGGTGACGATGGCGAAGTGGACACACCTGTTCCCATCCCGAACACAGAAGTTAAGCACTTCAGCGCCGAAAATAGTAGAAGTATCTGCGAAGATAGGACGTTGCCAGGCAAATCTTAATAAAACGCCTAAATAGCTCAGTCGGTTAGAGCACCTGACTGTTAATCAGGGGGTCCTAGGTTCGAGTCCTAGTTTGGGCGCCACGATTTAAAACACACGGCTTTTAGGCCGTTTTTTTTTGTTTTGTCGCCTTGTGAAGACGATTTCTACAAAAAATATAAAAAGTACTTTTCAAATTTTATAAATGTGTTATAATAAAAATGCAGTGAAACACGCCTAAATAGCTCAGTCGGTTAGAGCACCTGACTGTTAATCAGGGGGTCCTAGGTTCGAGTCCTAGTTTGGGCGCCACTATAAAAAGCAACAATCCAATTTACGGGTTGTTTTTTTTCGAAGAAAGTAACTAAAAATCCTAATATGTATGCACTTTCATAGAAAAGTTCCCAACTGATAATGATGTAGAATGTTATAATTTATGTAAGGAAAGAAGGGATGTCATGCAAACTTTGAAAAAGATTACACGCTATTTCGTAACTTTCTTTAAAGCTATCTTTAGATTGATTATTGGATTAAAGACACCCAAAGGATTATTAGCACTTTTTATATCATTTTGTATATTCTATGGATGGGGTATCGCATTCATTATCTATGGTACGATCACTTCGCAAGGATGGTTTATAACCATAGGGACTGGCGTTATGGTGTTTTGGTTAGCACCAGGTACACCGTTTTGGGCGATTATGATAATTACAACCTTATTCATTCAGCGGGTCATCTTGAGAGATGCTAAAACACAGTCTTTCAGAAAAATCTATAATGAATATCTTGGGGCTTCAAAAGAACCATCAGATGATAAGATTATCCGTCTTGTTGAAGATAAAACAGACTTTGCAGATCCAAAACCGGAAGAACTTGAAGAGTCAAATAAGCCCACTAAAAAATGATTATATGATACAATCTTTTTGGAGGGATATATTATGAATTTTATAAAAACTAATGAACACATTTATTTGAATGACAACCATAATGAGATGATTGCTGAAGTAAGATTTCCACTCGTGGGAGATCACTTAGTAGAAATCAATCGTACTTACGTAGATTCATCATTAAGAGGCCAAGGGGTTGCTAATAAACTATTAGAAGCTGCCTATCAACAACTAAAAGAACAAAACTACAAGGTCATTCCAACTTGTTCATACGCGCTAGCGTGGTTTAAAAGGAATATAGATAAACAAGATATTTTGAAACCTGGACTAGATTTGGACAAACTTAAAGAGGAATGTGCCATCTAAAGGAGACAACTATGGACTTTATAACAGAAAAGAATCGAATCTTTGTGTGTGAAGAGAATCAAATGATTGGAGAAGCTACTTTCCCAGAAATCGGTGATCATCTAGTAGACATTAATCACGTTGAAGTGAATCCTGACTATCGTGGTCAAGGCATCGCGAATAAACTGATGTTACTTTGTGTAGAAGAACTAACAAGACAGGGGTTTAAAGCAGTTGTAAGCTGTCCATATGCAATCAAATTTTTTAAGGACAATGAAATTTATCGTTACATACTAAAATGAGAACTTAACCGTTCTCATTTTTATTTGGATTGAAAGTTATAAGGGGTTATTATGGTATAATAAATCCGTTATTGAGGTTATAGTAATGAAAACAAAACTACAGAAAAATATATTTATTCTCACCTTACCAATATTCATCGAACTGGCATTCTTCATTTTGATGGGATCAGTAGATACCATCATGATTTCAGCCTATGAAAAAACGTTCAGTTATGCTCTTGGAAGCGTTGCAGCAGTGGGGAATGCATCCACAGTCATTAACCTATTTGGCGTGCTCTTAAACGTTGTTTCGACAGGAATTGCGGTGGTTGTCTCACAATACTTGGGTGCACAAAAAGAAGATGAAGCAAAGAAAACCATTTATACAGGGATATTCATCCAATTTTTCATTGGACTTGGGATTGCAGCACTCTTATTATTGTTGGGAAACACATTATTTATACTAATTGGAACACCAAAAGAAATTGTTGGATTGTCCTATGATTATCTATTTTATACAGCGATATCCCTATTATTTGTCTCGATTACCAATGCAATTTCGGCTAGTTTAAGAAGTTATGGCCATGCGAAGGAAGTTACGAAAACGGTTATCGTTGCGAATGTTTTTAACGTAATTTTCAACTATATCCTAATCTATGGGTATGGATTTTTCCCAGAAATGGGGGTTGCGGGTGCAGCCTTATCGACCTTGTTGATGCGCTTTTTTACGATGATGGTATCGTTTGTTTTATTAAAGAGAATCATCGGATTAAATATCTTTAAAGTATCCTATAATGGAGATTACGCCAGAAAAATTTTTAAAGTCGGCCTACCTTCTGCCCTAGAAAGTATGACTTATAACACGATGCAATTTGTGATTCTATCGTTTGTTAATAAACTAGGAACTGAGATGATTACAGCCAGAACCTATGTAAATACAATGCTTAGTTACATCTACTTATTCAGTGGAGCTTTTGCTTCAGGAAATGCGATTATAACGGGTTATTATATTGGAGAAGAAGACATTGAGGGTGCCTATAAAAACACGTTAAAAACGGTCTTATACACGCTTTCTATCGTGGGATCAGTAGTGTTGTTAGTGAATTTGTTTGCAACCCCTATAGCAAAATTCTTCACCGATGATCCACTCATTATCAAAACCATTAGACAAGTATTGTGGTTTGCGATATTATTAGAGGTAGGAAGGGCATTGAACCTTGTTGTTATTCAAGCACTAAGAGCAACAGGCGATACGACATTTCCGCTCGTCATGGCTGTATTTTCAATGCTTGGTGTTGGAATTACTTGTGCGTATTTATTCAGTCAAACACTTGGACTTGGGTTATTGGGAGTCTATTTAGGTATATCAGTCGATGAGCTTTTCAGGGGCTTTACAATGCTTACTAGATGGCTAAAGAAAACGTGGGTTAATAAGTCACTTGTTAGGGGGTAACCATGAAACCAGTCATTATTGCAGTAGCCGGTGGATCCGCTTCAGGAAAAACAACGGTCGTGAACGAAATACTAAGTAAACTCGACTTGACGAGTGTGGCAATCATCAAACATGATGACTACTACAAAGACCAAGAAGATATGTCTTTAGAAGAACGCTATAAAGTGAACTATGACCATCCAGATTCATTGGATAACGATCTACTCGTTAAACACATTCAAATGCTTTTGGAAGGCAAATCTGTCTTAAAACCGGTGTATGATTTTGAACAATATACAAGAAGCAAGATCACAGAAACTGTGGAACCAAGAAAAGTCATTATTTTAGAAGGCATCTTGATTTTGACAGATGAACGAATCCGTAATTTATCCTCCATTAAACTATTTGTTGAGTTGGATGAAGACACCAGATTCATCAGACGTTTACAAAGAGACTTAAAAGAACGCGGAAGAAGTGTCGATTCTGTGATTGCTCAATACCAGTCTACCGTGAAACCAATGCATCACAAATACGTTAAGCCAACTAAGCGCTATGCCGATGTAATCATACCAAATGATTATAATCATGATGTCGCAGTAGATATTATCGTATCGAAAATAAAAATGATTTTAGAGGAGCACAAATGATCTTAATAATCGGCGCAATGGCATCAGAAACAGTAGCCATTGAAACACTCATTCAAAATAAAGAATACATCAGTATTGCAAGCAAACCAATTGTGGTTGGACGAATAAATCAAACCCCAGTTATGCTAGCTACCACAGGAGTTGGCAAAGTTAATGCAGGGTTACTACTATCGGCTATTCTTGCCAAATACAAAATCGAATCAATTATTAATGTTGGCTTAGTAGGTGGTTTTAATCCACTAAAACAAGGCGAAATGGTCATTATTAACCGAGCAACCTACCATGATTTTGATTTAAGCATCTTTGGATATGAAAAAGGCCAAGTGCCTCAACTGCCTACATATTACGAAAGTGATCAAGCGATGCTTGCTAAAGCCACTAGCGTTTTGAAACTCAGTCATGTTACACTATATACAGGCGATACATTTACTACAAGTGAAATCGAACAAGGCGCATGTTGTGACATGGAAGGGGCAGCACTCTATCAAGTTGCCCATTTATATAACAAACCTATTCTTTCAATTAAGGTAATATCCGATGTGATTGGACATGCCTCTCAAATTGAAGATTACGAAGCATTTGAACACTCTTGTAGCGAGCGATTTAAAACACTAATAGGGTTAATCCTTTAAGGAGGCAGGCATTTATGCGTGGTTTAATGGTCTTATCTGATTATTGTGAAGATACTGAAGCTCTTTCTACTAGAGCACTTTTAGTACGTTCAGGCATTCATATTGATACTGTAACCATCAATGAATCTAAGCGTATCACTACTGCGTATGGTCTAGAAGTAAAAGTCGATTATCATAAAGATGAAATCGATCTAGATGACTATCAGTTTTTAGTCATTCCAGGAGGCAAGTATGTTTCCATGGTAATTGATAAAGATACCTACATTAAATCCTTATCAGCATCCTTTAAGTTAGAAAATAAACTGATTGCTGCTATATGTGCAGGTCCTCGTTTTTTAGGTGAAATGGGTCTACTTAAAAACACCAAATATGTGATTTATCCAGGCTTAGCGGAAGATACTTTTGAAGGGTTTTACCAACCCCACCTTAAAGCGGTCACTGACGGCCTTATAATCACAGGAAGAGGCGCTGGTTGTACAGTTGATTTTGCCTATGAAATCATCAAATTTATTAAGGGTGAAGCCTTCGCTAAATCAATTTTAAAACAGATTGCTTTGGATTGAAAAAAGTTATCAAAAAATATTGACAAACGTATTTTTGATGGTATAATTATAAATGCGCTTGTTCAAATATGGCCCGTTGGAGAAACGGTTAACTCACATGCCTTTCACGCATGCATTCACGGGTTCGAATCCCGTACGGGTCACCATTAGTTGTACTCATAGCTCAATTGGATAGAGCGTTTGACTACGGATCAAAAGGTTGGGGGTTCAAGTCCTCCTGGGTACGCCATTATTTTTTCGGGAAGTAGCTTAGCTTGGTAGAGCGCCTGGTTTGGGACCAGGAGGTCGCAGGTTCAAATCCTGTTTTCCCGACCATCTTTTGCGGGTGTAGTTCAATGGTAGAACCTCAGCCTTCCAAGCTGATGACGCCGGTTCGATCCCGGTCACCCGCTCCAATTGATGATATAAAAGTCTGTCTATATTAGATGGACTTTTTTTTATAATTACACTATAATCCTTGTAGAGACTTATATAGTAGGTGATGACGTGTTTAATGAAACAAAACTGGAAATCTTTGAAGCTTGTGACAAAGATGGTAACAAACTTGGTCTGGATATGGTCAGAGGTGAGGACCATGAAGATGGGCTTTATCATGAGGTAGTAGAAATACTCGTAGTCAACCATTTAAATCAAGTGTTAGTTACGAAACGAGACGATAAGAAGCTTTTCCCTTTATACTGGGAAATTACTGGTGGGTCTGTCATCAAGGGCGAAACCACTTTAGAAGGTGCTAAGCGTGAGCTTCTAGAGGAAACTGGGCTGAATGCTTTAAACCTTACTTTAGTTTACCGTTCTGTTGAAGGGGATGCTTTATTTAGAGGATTCATTACCCAAGTAGATTCAGATAAAATCACCTTACAAAAAGGGGAAACCATTGACTACAAATGGCTAAATCCTTGTGACTTTATCGAGTTCATTAATCGTGAGGACTTTATACCACACGCCCGTAGACGTATCCTTAGTGCATGGTACTTAATAGAACCGGTATTATTTAGAAACGAAGATCCTGAATGTTAGTAAGAAGTGCGAAAGCACTTTTTTTTCATATAAATGCATGAAAATCCTTAAAAAGTTGCATTTAACTCTAAAATGTGCAAGAATAAATATAAAAGGGGGATGTCAAATATGTCAGATGTATTAGAGTATATTCAAAATAACTTATGGATTGTTGCGATAGCAGCTGTTGCTTTAATTGGGTTATTAATATTAGCTTTTAGAAAGAGACCAAAACAGACAAAAGTAGAACCTGTTAAAGAAGAAGCCGTTAAACCCGTTGCTGAAAAAGAGCTGGATAAAGAAGTAGAGCCTATTGCAGAAAAAGAGCCAGTAAAAGAACCAAAACCGGTTGTTGAAAAGGAAAAAGAAGAGATACCTTCTAAACCAGTTGAACCTAAGAAGGCAAAACCAGTTAAAGAGGCATCTAAAGCTAATGAGAATGAATCTAATGAAGACGATGACCCTTCCAAGGATGTTGTTACACTAGATAAACCTGCTAAATACCATGTCTCACAAAACAAGGATGAAAAGAGTCCTCATTATAAGAAATGGCGTGTGCGTAAAGAAGGGTCTAAAAAGACCATTAAGTTCTATGAGACTCAGAAAGAAGCGATTGAAGTTGCTGAAGATTTAGCATTTAAAGCAGGAACAACCATCGTTATCCATAAGGTGGATGGATCCATCCGTAAACAAGACTATACTAAGAAATAGTCCTTCATTTTATCAATAGTAATATACATAAAGGTGGTCTAGTAATAGTCCATCTTTTTTTTACCTAAAGCAAATCATTAGATACTTCGAATTCGAAATGATATACTGATTTTGGTGATAATATGGAGAAAATTGAATTAGGAATTACAACCTTTGCAGAGGTTATGACAGATCCAATTACAGGGTATAAACCTACATACGATGAACGCATTAGACAAATAGTAGAAGAGATCAAACTAGCAGATGAGGTTGGGCTAGATTATTTTGGTGTTGGTGAACATCATAGAAGCGATTATGCAGCATCAGCCCCACACATGATTCTAGCAGCTGCAGCCCCACTAACAAAACAGATTAAGTTAGGCAGTGCCGTAACAGTTTTATCCAGTGAAGACCCAGTCAGAGTCTATCAAAACTTCGCAACATTAAATGCGCTTTCTAATGGGAGAGCAGAAATTATGGCTGGAAGGGGTTCATTTATCGAATCATTCCCGCTCTTTGGTTATAACTTAAGAGACTATGATTTACTATTTAAAGAAAAACTAGAGTTATTAATCAAAATACGTGATAACGAGAAAGTCTCATTTGAAGGCAAAACAAGACATGCCATCCAGAATTTAGGTGTGTACCCACGCACAAAAGACTTAACCATTAGCGTGGCTGTGGGGGGAACCCCTGAATCTGTGGTAAGAGCCGCAAACTATGGGTTACCATTGTTTTTAGCCATTATTGGTGGGTCTCCAAGAGCATTCAAAGGCTTAGTTAATCTTTATGATCAAGTCTATCAAGAAAAGGGACATGACCCTCTAAAACGCTTTGTTTCAGTACATTCCCATGGGTTTATTGCTGATACATTTGATGAAGCATTTGAAACTTATTATCCTTCTATGGAACAAGCAATGAATACCATTGGTAAAGAACGTGGCTGGTCAAGATATACAAAAGCATCATATGAAGCATCCAACAGTATGGAGGGTGCACTATTTGTGGGCGACCCTGAATATGTTGCGAAAAAGATTCTCTATTTAAGAAAGACGCTTGGAATCAACCGATTTGCACTTCATGTACCTGTTGGGGCTCTCAGCCACGACAAAGTACTTCATGCGATTAGACTTTTGGGAACTAAGGTAAAACCGCTTATTGAAGACGCTATCAAGAAAGAATCCATATAAAAGTCGATTCTTTATTTTGAATGATTAAATCATTTGATTTATAAAACATAACTTAATATAATTTGATAGACACAGGAGGATTATTATGTTTGCAAATTTAAAAATTGATTCATGGCAAAAAGCCGTATTATACGTTATTACAGTGATTGCGATTGTTTTATTACATTATATGGCAAAAAAGAGAGTTAAGTTCTCTTATAGAGTACTAGTTGCACTTGGACTTGGTTTATTAACAGGTCTTGCATTAGGTAGTGTTTCAACAACCATTAGACCTATTGGACAACTATACGTTAGATTGATTTCTATGGTGGTTATTCCACTCGTATTTGTATCAATCCTAAGAAGTTTTACTCAATTAGGAACATCAGATAAATTAAGCCGTATTTCGGTTAAAGCATTGTTTTGGCTATTATTTACGACAGCGATTGCAACCATTTTAGGGTTAGTTGCTGCACTTGTGTTTGAACTTGGCAAAGGCTTTGATGTATCAGATATCGTCTATACTCCAAGAGAAGTAACGCCAATTGAGACGGTTATTTTAAACTTATTCCCAAATAACATTGTGGCGCATATGGTTAACAACCAAATGATTCCAGTGATTATTTTCGCAGTATTTATTGCGATTGCGATTAATTATGAATCCAAGAAGAGAAAAGAAACCATTAAACCTGTACAAGACTTAATTGAAGCTTCTTCAAGAATCATGGTCGGTGTTACAAAGATGGTTATTAAGTTTACCCCTTATGGCGTATTTGCTTTAATGGCAAATGCTGCTGGTAGAAACAACCTTGAAACGCTTAAATCATTAGGGGTCTATATCATCTTAATGTATGCAGTGATGCTCATTCATTTTATCGTAGTACAACTTGGCTTAATTACATTTGTAGGTAAGTTAAGTCCTGTTCAATTTGTTAAGAACATTTACCCTGCTCAAGTGGTTGCCTTTACTTCTCAAAGTTCATATGGCACACTGCCAGTAACAGTTAAATCTCTTACTGATAGAGTAGGGGTATCTGAAAACATATCATCCTTTGTTGCTCCACTTGGCGCAAACATCGGAATGAATGCTTGTGGAGGAATATTCCCTGCAATGGTAGCGATATTTACTGCAAACGCATTTGGCATTAACTTACAGTTTACAGACTACGCATTAATCGTATTAACAACCACGATTGCATCGATTGGTATTGCTGGGGTTCCAGGTATTGCGACCATCGCAGCAACCGTTGTTCTTGCAACTCTAGGGCTACCAATTGAAGGTATTGCATTAGTTGCTGGTGTCGATGCATTAATCGATATGGGGAGAACAATGATTAACGTTACCGGTACTGCAGTAGCAGCTACGCTAACAGCCAAGTCAGAAAAAGAACTTGATTTAGAAGTATTTTACAAAGATAAACGTGAAGCAGAAGTCATTGTAGAAGACTAACCACAATTAAACCAAAGAATAAATAAAGATGATGTCTAAAAAAACATCATTTTTTTCTTTATTTTATAATTTAAACGTGTATAATTAAACCGTATACGACGTGTCTAAAAGGAGATAATATGGGATCTTTATTAAGTCTGCCAAATGATTATGATTTAAAGGAAGAGATTAACTTAATGACCAATAAGAAACAGTTTTTCTATGTTAACTTATGGTCTGTGTTGGTTATTTTACCAGTATTATTGTTGTTGTTTTTTGTGGATTTTGATCACTTCGAGATTTTTGATTTATTTATTGGGTTTGGATTATTCTTCCTAATAATCATTATTCACGAATGGATACATGGCCTATTTTTTAAACATTATTCTAAAAAAAAGGTTAAGTACAAATTTCATGGATGGGCTGCAAGTGCCTCAACGCCTGGTGTCTTTTATTACAAGAAAAGCTATATCGTAATTGGCTTATCACCAGCTGTTATTATCAATGGCATTTTGCTGATTATTTTCTTTCTAGTAGAGCCTGCGAGAGTCATGACTTTTATTTTACTTGCAATGCATTTTTCTGGTTGTGCAGGGGATTTCTATGTTGTTTATAAATTGCGTAAATATTCAAAAGAGACACTTGTAGAGGATACTGGTGTCGGGATGAATCTATTTACGAAACAACAATAGATATAAAGGTATACTCGTTTACTACAAGGTATACAATAGGTTTTTTATAAAATAAGTGAGGGGTGTTTCAATGGATGTTATTTTAAGTGTTTCACATCTAAAGAAAAGTTTCGGAGATATTAAAGCCGTTGACGATATTTCTTTTGATGTAAGAAGGGGCAGTTTATTTGCTTTCTTAGGTCCAAATGGTGCTGGGAAATCAACCACAATCAATATGATATCTACATTACTTCAAAAAGATGAAGGCGATATCTTGTTGAACAATCAAAAGGGAGAAAACTATTTCCGTAATAAAATCGGCGTTGTTTTTCAATCGAATATTTTGGACAATGATTTAACCGTAAAAGAAAACTTATTATATAGAGGCGCTCTATATATTAATGACAAAGCGGGTGTTTTGAAACGTTATGAAGAGTTGAAGAAATATTTAAAATTGGATGAGTTTGAAAACCAAAGATTTAAGACATTATCAGGCGGACAGAAGCGTCGTAGTGAGATTGCGAGAGCCCTTTTCTCTAACCCAGAAATTCTCTTTTTAGATGAACCTACAACCGGGTTAGATCCTGAGACACGTAAAGTGGTATGGAAAGTCATTGACGATTTAAGAAAAGAAAAGAATATGACCATTTTCTTAACCACACACTACATGGAAGAAGCTGCGATTGCGGATCATGTTGTTATTATTAATAAAGGTAAAATTGTTGCTGAGGGCACACCTAATGAGCTTAAGGATAAATACTCATACGACAGACTTAAGATTGTGCCTAATGATAAGAAGGAGCTTGTAGCCTATTTGGATAAGATTAATAAACCATTTATCAAAGTAAGCGATGAATACATTATGCAAGTAGATGAAGCCGTTGAAACCATTGACATCATCTGCCATCAAAAGAGTAATATTAAACAACTAGAGGTCATCAAAGGGACAATGGATGATGTCTTTATTAGAGTTATTGGGGGTGAAGAACATGTATGATTTACAAGGGTTAATTCTTAGAAACATTAAAACGTTTATAAGAGACAAAGCAGCGGTGTTCTTTTCATTTCTTAGTGTAATTATACTATTGGCTTTATATTTCTTATTCATTGGAAAACAATACACTTCAGGGGCTGAGTTTGATGCCATGGATGGTAATCTTAAAACATTTTTATCTACCGGTGTCATCATGGGTGGCGTACTCGTCGTTAACTCGATCAGTTTATCACTAGGTGTTATGGGAAATATGATTACTGATATTGAACAAAGAAAACTAGAAGGGTTCTTAGTGACCCCAATAAAGAGATATAAAATCGTATTATCTTACTTCATTTCATCGATTTTAGTCACATTTGTTCTTACGTTAGTAATGTGGTTCTTAACCATCCTATATGTCGGAGTGATTACTGGCTACTGGTATTCCATTGGAACGATTCTATCTATATCATTATTGGTCTTCTTATATACATTTGTGTCATCCAGCTTTATGATATTCATCGTGTCTATGTTAAAGACAGTCAATGCATTTAGTACCGTTGCAGGTGTGCTTGGAACGGTTGTTGGATTCATATGCGGTATTTACATGCCACTTGAAGTATTAGGAAAAGGTGTGGCGAAGTTCTCTTCACTCGTGCCTTTCACACATATGACTATTTGGTTAAAACAGATTATTTTGAGCGAACCTTATGGTGAACTTAATCCATTGCTCGTTAAAGAACTAGAAGTCTTCTATGGCACTTTAGAAATTGGGGTACTTGGTTATGAAGTTAACCCGATTTGGATTGCCATTGGCATTACAGTTTTCTCTATTGGCTTATTAGCGATTTCATATCGTAACATGAGTAAAAAACTTGTTAAATAGAACCGGTCAAACGGATAAAGACATTAAGTCATTGTTAGAAGGCGAATTAGAGGGTGTACCTGACGATCAATCACTGGGTGTATTGTTCGCTAAGGATTATGCTTTTAATAAGGAAAAAGTGGATAAAGAGTTTTATGACCGTTTGGTTGAACACTACGGCCATCGAAAATCAAGAGCCATCCTTGGAGCTTCAGAGTTTATTACGATGACAAACAGTATGGGGATATCCATGGCACTCTTAAAGAATACACTTTCATTCAAACACGTAAAAGGGTCAAATATTTTGAATGAGATCTTTATACCACTTTCTACGATGGTGTTCTTTCCGGTATTCTTAATACTAAACTTACTAATAATCCCATTTCATGCGATTAGAGTCTTTAATCGTAAGGAGGGTTTGTGTTATAATACAGTTAATGATTAATAAGAAAAACGTGGGGGTTGCCACCGGGTAAACTTCAGGTGATAACCATATTCCGTTAGGTCTAAGAAGGAATATGATTATCACCTTTTTTTTAAGATTGGAGCGGTAAAATGATAAAACAAGTTTTAAAATATACCAGTTTGAGTGTTATTGGGATGTTATCGATCTCTGTTTATATATTGGTAGATACCTTATTTGTCTCAAATGTTATTGGCCCATTAGGCCTAGCGTCACTCAATTTAGCGATCGTTGTTTTCAGTTTGATTACTGGGATTGGTCTAATGATAGGAATTGGTGGGGCTACCCTATTCATTCAAAAGAAGGACAATAAGTTCTTCACGCTATCACTTATCTTAGGGATCCTATTTGGACTAGTATTTCTTGTGATTGGAGTATTCTTTCCTGATCTGGTTGTAAGTCTACTACAAGCAGATAATGAAACGTATCAGTTCACCTATGAATATGTTAGAACAATTATGATTTTTACACCAGTATTTATGACAAATAATGTCTTAATATCATTTGTAAGGCACGACAAGAATCCTAGACTTGCGATGATGGCGATGGTAGTTAGTAGCGCGGCAAACATTTTTCTAGATTATCTGTTTATGGTGCCACTTGGAATGGGAATGTTTGGAGCAAGTTTTGCAACCTCGCTGTCATCACTATTCTCAATTGGATTATTGCTTACACATTTCTATAAAAATAAAACAAGAACCCTTAGTCTAGTCCAAGTCAAAATAGTGGTTAAAGATTTCTTAATGATTCTTAAAAATGGTATTGCCTCATTTGTTAATGAGTTTTCTCAATCCATAACGCTATTTTTATTTAATATAGTGATTCTTTCCATCCACGGTAATTTAGGCCTTAGTGCTTATGGTATTATTGCCAATATCTCATTAATTGTGTTTGCGGTTATGACAGGCATAGGGCAGGGATTACAACCAATCATTGGCAGGTACTATCGCAAAAACGATCATGTTAATCTATATAAGACGATTAGAACTGGCTTATGGATGGCATTTGGATTTAGTCTAATCATGTATTTATCCTTAAGTTTATCCAGCGAATCTGTTATTAGGTTGTTTGTAAGCGATGATGTTGTCATCGGTCTTTCTAAAAACGCATTGAGAATCTACTTTATAGGGTTTTTATTTGCTTCTGTGAATGTGATTGTTGGATTGTCTTTAAATGTCTTAAATGACGCAAAAAAAGCCTTCTCGATATCTATTCTAAGAGGCTTTCTGTTAAGTATTCCGTTTTTATTGATCTTCAGTAAGTTTTTTGGATTCGAGGGTGTATTTCTCTCTTTCGTTATTACTGAATTAGTCGTTTCAGTGATTTCTTTAGTAGCAATTAAGTTGAAAGAAAGACAAATCACTCACTAGTATTAAACTCAAATTGGATGAACGCATGATAGCGTTCATCTTTTTTTAACAGTGGAAGTGGGGTTTTTCGATTATGGATCCCATTTGGTGCGTATTGAAACTCTAATGCGACACCGGCAAATAACCCATTTTCTGGGTACTTTGGAAGTAGTTTGGATGGGAGGTTGTGTGTATATAACACCATTACTGGGTATGAAGAAGAAGCTTCTATAAATAGACTAGAATCTTCACTATATAGTTTTACTTTTCCACCAGTTAAATAGAAGGCATCGTCATAGCCTTTAAATGGGAAATCCTTCTGTTTTATTGGTCTAATGGCATTAAAGTCATAATAGCCTTCTGGCTTCTTTAATCCGAGAAACTCAAAGTCTTCAGTACGGTCTATGTAAAGATTAGAAGGAATTTGGAGTTTATGATTAAGGATTTGCTTGTGACCAGATAGGTTGAAATAGACATGATTCGTTACATTTAGATAAGTGTCCATGTCACTATCTGCTTCATACTCAATCTTGATTTTATTATCCTTATATAAATAATAGTGAACCTTTAAAGACAGATTACCAGGATAACCGCCAGATAAATGTGGGCTATGAAGTAATAAGGAAAGAAGGATGTAGTCATCGGTTATATAAGAACCATCAAAAGTGAAAATTTGATGATTAAACCCATCTTTACCGCCATGGAGTTGGTACTTGCCAAGATAAGGTGGCGTTGGAAGATACCTAACATTGTTTACAGTAAAAGGTTCAGCAAGGATTCTACCTGCGTGCCTTCCAAGGGTTTTACCATAACTCAAAGGGGCTTTAATAAAGTCCTCAATCTTATCCGGACCGAGTGTTATCGTCTTGTTTCGGTAATTTATGCGAAAAATAGATGCACCATAGTCCAAAACAGTTAGAACAAGGCCGTTTTCGTTAGATAAAACATACTCATTAATACGTATATGGTTAAATTCATGTGTGTGTGTACTTAGTGTCATATCTATCACCTCAAATGTGTTTTCATTATAGCACATGAAACTCACTTAACAGTAAAAAAACTAATTAAAATAACGAAAATACGAAAACGTTATCGTTAACTAAATCGGCTTTCGTTTGATAGTGAAGCCAAAAGGGGATTTTTATGAAAAAAGCGTTTACATTTTCATAATAAAACTATATTGACACCATAAAAGTCGAATGATAAGATAATTAACGTAAACGATTTCGTTATAAAGAAACGGTGGTGTTTGGTCAAGTGGTGAAACTTAAAGACATCGCAGAAGCAATGAATGTTTCTGTAGGAACAGTAAGTAAGGCCTTAAGACATAGTCACGAAATAAGTGATGAAATGACAGATAAGATCATTCGGATGGCGAATGAACTTGGGTACATTGCGAACTCATCCGCGAGAAACTTAAAGACTAATAAATCCTACAATATTGGTGTGGTTTATGAAGACAAGTCTCGTTCTGGGTTAGGTCATGATTTCTTCTCTATTATGTTGAATGGCATTAGAGATGAACTTACATTGCACGGATATGATTTCACGTTTGTCTCAAAAGGGATTGGTGAAAATAAACTGTCCTATGTGAATCATGCAAGGTATCGCAGATGTGATGGCGTTATTATTGTTACAGCAGATTTTAAAGATCCAGAAGTAATCGAACTGGTTCAATCTGAAATTCCGGTTGTAACGATTGACCATGTGTTCAATAACCGAACTGCCATCTTATCGGACAACCAAGATGGGTTATCGAGAATTGTTGAATACCTGTTTGATCAAGGGCATCGAAAGATTGCGTTCATTCATGGTGAAGACACTTCGGTAACTGAACAACGTGTCGCATCCTTTTATAAGGCATGTGAGAAACTTAACATTAAGGTTCCAGATGCATACATCAAAGAAGGATTGTATCACTTTCCAAAGCAAGCAGGACTCGCAACGAGAGAACTGTTGCAGCTAGAAGATAAACCTACCTGCATTATTTACCCTGATGACTATGCATATATGGGTGGGTTAACCGAAATTGAAAAACATGGCATGAAGATTCCTGATGACATTTCAGTGGTAGGGTATGATGGCATATTCCTTAGTAGAATCTTAAGACCGATGTTAACAACTTATGTTCAAAACAGTGTTGAAATGGGAAGACAAGCAGTGTTGAACTTACTCGATCATATCGAGAAACCAAAATCATTCATTGCAAAACAAGTCAAAGTGGTTGGCGCGTTACAAATAGGTAATACAGTAAAAAAAATAGGTTAATACTAACACATAGTGAGAACTATGAAGGGAGAAAAAATAAATGAAAAAAGTATTTGCATTCTTTACAGTGATTGCATTAGCAATTACACTCGTAGCTTGCGGCAAATCATCTGTAAGCGAAATTAAGGAAGAAGGAAAAGTTTTAAACATTCGTGTTTGGAACAGTGAGTTCAAAGATCGTTTTAGAGCTTTCTATCCTGGCTATTTAGAAACTAAAGACAATGGCGACGATTTACTAGATGATGGGACAATCGTTAAATGGATCGAAGTTGCGAATGACCAAAATGGTTATCAAAACGCACTTGACGCTGCTTTAGCAAATCAAAGTAAAGCATCAGCAGACAACAAGGTCGACATTTTCCTTATTGAAGCGGACTATGCTAAGAAGTATGCTAATGAAAAATACGCATTAGACGTAGAAAAAGATCTTTTGATTCCAGCTCATACATTGAGCCAACAATACGAATATACTAAAGATATCGTTAGAGATGAAAAAGGCATTCAACGTGCAGTTTCTTGGCAAGCAACTCCTGGTCTATTCGCATACCGTGCGGATATCGCAAGAGAAGTATTAGGCACTGATAACCCAGTTGAAGTTCAAAAAGAACTTAATACTTGGGCTAAATTTGACGAAGTTGCAGCAGAAATGAAAGCTAAGAACTATTATATGCTATCAGGTTTCGATGACGCATACAGAACATTCTCAAATAATATGTCTGGCAAATGGGTTAATGACAAAGACGAAGTTGTTGTAGACCAACAAATTCTAAATTGGATTAAACAAACTAAGACTTATTACGCAAATGGTTATAACCATGCAACAAAACTTTGGGATGCAGAATGGCAAGCAGACCAAGGCCCAACTGGTAAAGTATTTGGTTTCTTCTATTCAACTTGGGGAATCAACTTTACATTACTTGGAAACTCATTGGCAGATGCTAATGGTCCAAAACAAGTTGGTAACGGTAAATTTGGTGAATGGCGTGTAGTTCAAGGCCCAGCTAGTTACTATTGGGGTGGAACATGGATCGTTGGTGCTAAAGGCACAGACAACCCTACTCTAGTAAGAGACATCATGATGAAGCTTACAGCTAATGAAAAGATTATGACTAACATCACATTAGAAGTAGAAGACTATACAAACCATAAAGGTGCAATGGATGCGATTGCCAAAGATACAACATATGGTTCAGCATTCTTAGGTGGACAAAACCACGTTGCATTATTTAACGAATCCGCAGCTGATATCGACATGTCAAACATTTCTCCTTATGACCAAGGTTTAAATGAAGGCATTCAAACAGCATTTAGAGATTACTTCTTAGGAACCTCTACATTCCAACAAGCTTGGGACGCATTTAAGACTATCGCAAGTACTAAGTACCCAGAACTTAAGTTCCCAACAACACCAGTAGAACCTTAATAGTATTTAAATCATTGTGAATAGGGGGAGACATCTCCCCCTATATCACTCATTAAAGGAGTTTTTACCAATGAAAAGAAAATCTAAAATAAATTATAATAAGTGGGGATTACGCTTTGTTATGCCATTTATTGTCATCTATGTTGTATTTTCTCTGATTCCATTATTGTCGACGTTTGTGTATAGTTTCTTTGAATACTATTTTAGATACGGTGGGTTAGAAAAAGTAGGACCAAATTTTACGTTCCTAGACAACTACGTAAAAGTATTCTCAGAAGGAAAGTTCTTTGTTTACTTAGGCAATACACTTATCATGTGGATCATGGGGTTTGTTCCTCAACTTGTTGTCTCTTTACTGTTAGCCTTATGGTTTACATCCACAAGACTTAATATTAAAGGACAAGGAACTTACAAAACAGTAATGTATATGCCAAACCTAGTAATGGCTTCAGCATTTTCATTATTATTCTTAAGACTATTCTCAAATAATGGTCCTGTCACAAACATGTTATTCAACTCAGGTCTTTTGAATGAATCATTTTCATTTGTTGACCGAGTTTGGCCAACAAGAGGGCTAATCGCATTCATGAACTTCTTGATGTGGTTCGGTAACACGACCATTCTATTAATGGCTGGAATTATGGGAATCGATCAAACCGTTATTGAATCGGCTCAAGTCGATGGTGCTAACAGCTTCCAGACCTTCAGTAAAATCATATTACCCTTATTAAAGCCGATATTGTTATTCGTAATGATAACCTCACTCGTCGGTGGTGTACAGATGTTTGACCTACCAACGATTTTCACTAGTGCTACTGGTGGACCTAAACAAGGTGCTATGACCATTATGATGTATATTAGCGATTTATTGAGTATATCTAAACAGTACGGATTAGCAGGTGCAGTATCGACTGTGTTATTCGTTATCACTGCAACTATCAGTTTAACGTTCTTTTACTTCTTCAATAAAGATGAGATTAAAAGTATGAAGAAGGAGGCAAAATAGGATGAAAAAGATGACTACAGGCCGTTTAAGCCTCTACCTACAAAGAACTCTAATTTATGGAATATTGACACTACTAACAATCGTCATCATATTCTTATTCTATACCTTGATTGTAAACTCATCGAGAGCCCATGTCGATATTCAAAGAAGTTTCTCTGTTTTCTTTGGAAAACACTTTGGAATAAACCTGGATAACTTACTCGATAATAAGAATATTAATGTGTTGAACTCAATGAAGAACAGTATGATTATTGCATCAATATCTGCAATATTCACAACCTATGTCAGTGCACTGACTGCATATGGTATCCATCTATATAATTTCAAAGGCAGAAAGTTCATTTACCTATTCATTTTAGCAGTCATGATGATTCCTTCACAAATTGCTAATATTGGTTTGGTAACCATTCTTTACAGCATTGGATTAGTAGATAATTTCTGGGTAATTATACTCCCATCACTAGCTGCACCAGCAACATTCTTCTTTATCAAGCAATACTTAGACAGCGTATTACCGTATGAAGTTGTTGAATCTGGTAGAGTCGATGGCGCAAAAGAGTTAAGAATATTTCACCAAATTGTATTACCAATGATTAAACCTGCACTCGCAGTACAGTTCATCTTCTCGTTTGTTGCTTCATGGAACAATTTCTTCCTTCCAAGCTTAGTGATTCAATCACCAACCAAACGAACCATTCCAATCGTCATATCATTACTAAAAAACTCAAGTCCAGATACATTTGATTTAGGACCAGTATACATGTTCATGGTATTAGCGATTGTACCAATGCTTATCGTGTATTTAATTTTCTCAAGACAAATCATTAAAGGCGTAACACTAGGCAGTGTAAAAGGATAGAAAGAGGTTACTTTATGAAATATGGATATTTTGACGATCTTAAAAGAGAGTATGTAATAGATACCCCCTATACGCCTTATCCTTGGATAAACTATTTAGGTGTTGAAGACTATTTTGTCTTATTCTCAAATACAGCCGGAGGCTATAGTTTCTACAAAGATGCTAGAGCTAGACGAATCACAAGATTTAGATATAATAATGTACCAATCGATAATGAAGGCAAATACTTCTACATTAAAGATGGGGATTCATTATGGAATATTGGTGTAAAACCAACTAAGACAGAAGTGGATTATTATCAAGCCAGAGTTGGATTAAGCTATACAAATATTACCTCTAAAAAAGGTGGTATAAAGGCTAGTCAATTGGCATTTGTTCCACTAGGGTTAAAATGTGAAATTCATGAAATCTCCTTGAAAAACGAGTCAGAAAAACAAAAGACGATTAGTTTATTCTCGTATGTCGAGTTTGCATTATGGGATGCCCATGATGACATGACCAATTTCCAAAGAAACTTTTCATGTGGAGAAGTTGAAGTTGAGAACTCAACGATTTATCATAAAACAGAGTACCGTGAACGAAGAAATCACTACGCATTCTTTCACGTTAATGAACCAATTACTGCATTCGATACCGATAGGGATTCTTGTGTAGGATTATACAGTTCAGTCAGCGAACCTGAAGCAATCCTGAATGGTAAATTAACTAACAGTGTTGCGGATGGATGGGCACCAATCGGGGCACATCAAATTGATGTTACCTTGAATCCTAATGAAGAAAAACACTACACATTCATGATAGGATACGTAGAAAATGACCCATCAAAGAAATTTGATCGCTTAAATGTCATTAATAAAGACAAAGCCATTCAAATGCAAATCAAATTTAAAACACATGAAGATGTTTTAAAAGCGATGGATGAATTAAAGCGCTATTGGGATGAGAAACTATCAAACTATCAGATTTTGTCGAATGACATAAAGCTGAATCGTATGGTCAACATATGGAATCAATACCAAACCATGACTTGCTATAACCTTTCCAGAAGTGCATCCTACTTTGAATCAGGAGTAGGTAGAGGGATGGGCTTTAGAGATTCTAACCAAGACTTACTAGGATTCATGCATATGGACTATAAAAAGACCAAGGAAAGAATTCTTGACTTAGCATCAACTCTACTAGAAGATGGAGGCGCCTATCATCAGTATTCACCGCTTACTAAAAAAGGTAATGCCGATGTTGGCGGGGGATTTAACGATGATCCAAACTGGTTGATTTTATCAACTGTTCAGTATATTAAAGAATCCGGAGATTATAGTATCTTGGATGAAGTCATACCTTATGAATCAAATCCTCTGAAGAAAGGCTCTTTACTAGAGCACTTGGATAAGTGTTTTAAGAAAGTGTCCAATAATCTAGGACCACATGGCCTTCCACTTATTGGTAGAGCTGACTGGAATGACTGTTTAAATCTTAACTGTTTTTCTAGTGAACCAGGTGAATCATTTCAAACAACAGAAAATAAAGGCGATGGCAAAGTTGCCGAAAGCGTCTTTATCGCAGGACTATTCGTTTATGTAGGTAGACCTTATGTCGAATTGCTTAGACGCACTAACCAGATAGAAGAAGCTAACCATAAAGAACAGATCATCAATGAAATGGAAGAAAAAGTATTAACTCACGGATATGATGGAAACTGGTTCTTAAGAGCTTATGATGCATTTGGTAATAAAGTGGGCTCGGATGAGTTAGAAGAAGGCAAAATATTCATTGAACCACAAGGCATGTGTGTCATGGCGAAAATCGGATTAGATGATTCTAAAGCATTAAGAGCACTTAACAGTGCACAAGCATTATTAGACACAAAATATGGGATGGTACTTAACTATCCTGCTTATACAGGTTATCGTTTAGAACTTGGTGAAATCAGTTCTTATCCAGGTGGTTATAAAGAAAATGGTGGTATATTCTGTCATAATAACCCATGGATCATGTGTGCAGAGGCAACCATTGGTAGAGCTGAACGTGCATTTGAAGTGTATAAAAAGATTGCACCAGCTTATATTGAAGACATCTCGCACATCCATAAAACAGAACCTTATGTCTACTCACAAATGATTGCCGGTAAAGAAGCCAAAAGACATGGGGAAGCTAAGAACTCTTGGTTAACTGGAACATCCGCTTGGAACTTTGTTGCAATCAGTCAGTACATCTTAGGCATTCACCCTGATTTTGATGGATTGAGAATTGAACCTGTCATTCCTAAATCATTAGGGGACGTTATTGTTACAAGAAAGTATCGTAATAAGTTTTACACCATTGAAATTAAGCATTCAGATACTAAAGGCTTATATTTAGATGGTGTCCGTATAGTAGGCAGTGTAATTCCCCACAAAGATGATAAGAACCCTGTTAGGGTACAAGTTTTCATCTAATTCTCCTGTGAAGAAGGCTAACTTAGCCTTTTTCTTTCGTTGATGATATAATTATTAAGAAATGAGGTCACTATGAAAACAGAAAAAGAACGAATGTTAGAAGGTAAACTCTATAAATCATCAGATCCGGAATTAGTAAAAATCAGTCGTAAATCTCGACAATTACTAGATGACTTTAATGCGGCTTCACACACTGATTTTGACGCTAGATCTTCAATCATTAAAGACTTATTTGGGTCTGTTGGGAAGAACCCTACAGTCAATAAACCCTTTTACTGTGATTATGGTGTTAATATCCATGTTGGTGATAATTTCTACGCTAACTTTGACTGCATTATCCTAGATGTGAATAAAGTCACAATTGGGAATAACGTGATGTTTGCGCCAAGAGTAGCCATTTATACCGCAACACATCCAATCGATGCCGTTATTCGAAATGAATACTATGAGCTAGGACTGCCAGTTAAAATCGGTGATAATGTTTGGATAGGTGGAAGTGTTGTGATCAATCCAGGTGTTACCATTGGCGATAATACAGTGATTGGCTCAGGGTCAGTGGTCACGAAAGATATTCCCGCAAATGTGGTTGCAGCCGGTAATCCTTGCAGGGTGTTAAGACCAATAACAGATGAAGATAAACGCTATTGGACAGAAATGAAAAAAGAGTACGAAAACACATAAAAAAAAGGTCATTTGACCTTTTTTTGTTAGTTTAATTCAGATTTGGGTCTTAATACAATCAGTTTTGAGACATTCGTAATGATTAACACGGTTAAATAACTTACGAAGCTAAAACCAGCAATGTATACAATCATATATACAAAGTGTGGAACGTGAGGTTCAACAACGGATAACACAGGTAGGTTACCTTCAAACTTCGGATTGATGAAAAACATATTAAACGTCCCATCATGAATGAAGAGATTAAACATATAGTTTAAGAAGATAGCGATTATAACCAAAGCAGTGAAAGTCATTCCCGCTTTGATGAACGTCTCTTGATTGAATCGAATCTTTGTAAGCATTAAGCTGACACCAATGATTGCCATGAAGCCGTGATGAACCATTGTTTGGATGTTAATGCCAATCGTAGAAACAAATACTGTAGATGGATATAACATGACTGCCAAACCGGCAAATGCCCCATAAGTTGCTAAAAACGCGATGATATAACGATCTAGTTTTTTATTCTTAGATAAACCATATAATGTATATAAATACATAGGTGTAGAACAAAACTGGAATGGGAAGGCATACCATTGATATTCACTGGCTTGATAAGTGAAAATAACTTGCTTATAGACTTCAAGCAGAAGCATAATAATGCCCGCGATTAATAAGACTTTTTTGGTTTGATGAACGTTTGATTTTTTGAAGTAGCGTACCAATAGTATGATACCTATAACCATTAAAACCAAAGATATGTATTGAAACCAACTCTCGGACCATGAACCATACAACTGTGGTTCATTCATCTCAGAGTCAAGAAATTTTAAAATAGATTTCATAGAGACCTCCAACGATAACAATCAAAAATAATTATATCATATCTAGTTTTATTCGCGATCACAATGTATTTAAAAAAACACATAAAACTATAGTTAGTAATATGTGTTTCATGAATTTGGTTATTTGATGGTTTTGAGCAGTCTTAACCCATTTAGTATGACAACCAATGTGCTTCCTTCATGGATGAAAACTGTAAAACCAATATCATTGAGTTCAAATAGATTCAAAACCAATAATAATAGGACAACCCCCATAGAAAACAGGATATTTTGCCAAACAATTCGTCTTAATTTTAATGACACTTTATGGGCATAACTTAGTTTGGAAAGATCATCTTTTAATAGGATGATGTCTGAAACATCCATCGCAATGTCAGTCCCTCTACCCATAGATACGCCTATATCTGCGCTCATTAATGCAACAGAATCGTTAATCCCATCCCCTGTCATTAATACAGTCTTAGATTCTTGTTGATACGCCTTGATTAAGTCATTTTTATCAATCGGAGATAATTGGCTCTTGATTTCATCAATCCCAACCATTTCCCCTACTTTCTTAGAGACACTGTAAGTATCTCCAGTAAGCATAACGGTTTTGATGTTTTTTTGTTTAAAGTATGAGATTGCGTCTTTTGAGTCTTCTTTAATAGAATCTTCTAAAGCAATCATCATTTTAACTATTGGGTTTCCAAAGAAGAATACCGTTTTGGATTCATTTAAGTATTGTTCTTTTAGAACCTTAAATGCCTCAGGCATTATACTAAATAACGATTCATTACCGATGATATAAGGCGTTTTATCTATAATAGTAGATAATCCGCTACCCACTTCATTTTGGATGGTTAAAGAACGGATAGCATCAACCTTGAAATGAGCAACAATGGATTTTGCAATCGGATGAGTTGAGTACGATTCCATAGAAACAAGTATTTGAGTGAGTTCATTTTTCTCTATTAGAGTTAATGAGGCATCATAATATACATCAGTGACAACTGGGTGTCCAGTTGTAATCGTCCCAGTTTTATCCAAAGCAACTATATCTACATCTGCTAAATTGGATAAGTACGACCCACCTTTGATGAGTACGCCCTTCTTGGCTAGGTTTGACATCCCTGATAAAGTGGCTGGAATGTCTGTTACTGCAAGCGCACAAGGCGATGAACCGATGATGAAAATCATGGTTCGATAAAAACTGTCCATTAAGTTCAAATCAAATAAAAACCGCATTACTAAAAAGAATACTGGCGCTAACAGTAAAACGATTGTTACATAGATGGGTTCGAATTTTTTGATCAGTTTCGCTTTCTTGGATATGTCTTTTTGAGCGCTTGTAACGAGTTCTGTAATCTTATTATAAATAGAGTCTTTTGGATCTTTAGTAATCCTAACTTGAATCTGACCGTTATGATTGATGGTTGAACCATAAACAGTATCTCCAATAGACTTATCCTTTGGCATGGATTCTCCAGTAATACTGGATTCATTTACTGAACTATGACCGAAGACAACAATACCATCAGAAGGAATTTGATCGCCATCAAGAACCAATACGATATCATCCAGTTTTAGGCTTTCTGCATCAATAATTTCAGTTGAACCTTCTTTAACTAATCTGGCCATTTTAGGTTTCAGTTTTATCAAGTTTGAAAGTTCCTTATGGCTCTTGCTATCAGCATAGTCTTCTAATATATGCGAAAAAGCAAATATAAGGATTAATAAAGCAGCTTCATCAAATGCATTGATGATGATTGCCCCAATTGCCCCAAGAACCATCAATAGATGGATGTTTGGAATGAACCGTTTATGGTGAATGCTATGTAGGAGTGTTTCAACCAAACCCTCATAGATTACATGGTGTCCACTGATAAGGATTGCGAGTGTAAGTATAGTGTTTTGGACTAAAGTATCCTTAATCCAAAAACTCACTATATAGAGAATAAACCCAATAATTAGCCCGTATATAGGGTTTAATTTGTGATTGCCGTGACTATGATTGCCATGACCTTGATGGTCATGGTTTTGATTGTCGTGATGATGTCCCATAGGTTACTCCTTCACGTGTTCTAGTGCTTGGTTGAAGATATCATAAATATGATGATCAACCAAAGAGTAGAAGATGGTTTGTTTCTCGCGTCTGCCCTTGATTAGATTCATATCTTTCAGTTGAACTAATTGGTGTGATATCGCACTTTGAGTCATGTTTAGAATAGAGGCAATGTCATTAACGCAAACCTCATGGGATTTAATTGCATATAAGATTTTGATGCGTGTTTCATCAGCAAACACTTTAAACAGTTTAACCATTAAAGTTAAATCTTTAGTATCTTTCATGTTGTCTTTGATGGACGCAATGATTTCTTCGTGTTTATTACATGTTTCGTGCATAAGAATTCTCCTTTATGAGTATATGAGCATATATTCATATAATATACTTTTGATTTAATATTGTCAATCGTTTGTAGAAAAATTAATAGGTATTTCAATTTATCGGAAAGTATGTTACTATGTAATGATAAATTGAGCAGTCGTGGTCGATATAGCTTCTTGTAGATAAAAACGGGGGTTTTATCGATTTTGTGGTCTATTTGTCCAAATGGCAAGCGTATAACCAATAATGCTGTTGTATAATTATTAAAAGGAGAGGATCTATATGTCGTTATTAAATGAGTTAAAGTATTTCCGCAATTTTAAACTTTTGGCTTCAGATTTTATTAGTTTAGCTCAAGAGATCATTCCTGATAAAGTTATTTTCATTAATTATCTTGATAACATCAGACAAGTTACTCTCAAGGTATCCAATCATGATCAGGCAGTAAACGTCATTGAGTCCACTTTAATTCCTTCTGACCAAGCGATCTGTAATCAAATTGATTATCAAAATAGAACCCCACTGATATTAGAAGACATCAAAAACGCAAACTTACCGGAAAAAGTCATGTCAACCGTTGATAATCTTAACATTGGGTCTTACTTAGGTATTCCTATTGTCTTAGAAAACGGACAAAAATTTGGTGCGCTTTGTGTTGTTGATGAGGGTATTTCTAAGTTTAATGAAAGAGAGATTAGTCTCTTAGAAAAACTCGTTAGACTATTTAGCTATTATATTGAACTTGAAAGCATCGCTTATAAAGACACTTTAACAGGACTTTATAACACAACCTTTTTTGGGAATTACTATAAAAACCAAAGACCAGAAAATGGCGCTTTATTTATGATTGACTTAGATGATTTTAAAACAGTTAATGATACATATGGACATCATTTTGGTAATAAAATACTGAAAAAACTCGGACAAAAACTGCTAAGTGTTTCAAATAAATACCCCGATAGTGTAGCGATTAGATTAGGTGGAGATGAGTTTTTACTGATCATACCGAACTTATCAGAAAGAACTGAGTTAGAGCGTCTTGCCAATCAACTGGTTAATTTATTAAGTGTATGGACGCCACTCTTAGAAGCGAATACCCTAACGGCGAGTATCGGTGTCATAAGATACGATAATGTGGACTATGATGGATTCATGTCACTAATGAATAATGTTGATGTCGCATTGTATAATGCGAAAAAACAAGGTAAAAATAGAGCTTCCATATTTGAATAACATGATCAAAAAATGCCTCCATTATGGGAGGCTTTTTTTTGGTTGACTTAATTTTGATTGCGCGTTATTATATAGATAGATATCAATATAGATGAATATCAATATAGGAGTAACTATGAAAGAATATGCGATGCTATTTAAAGCTTTATCTGATGAAAACCGTATAAAGATTGTTCAAATGATTCAAAATGGAGAAACATGTGCGTGTACGTTAATAGATGGGTTGGATATTACTCAGCCTACACTGTCCTATCATATGAAATATTTAACAGATTCAGGATTAATAGAATCTCGTAAAGATGGCAACTGGACTAAGTATAAGCTAAAAGAACATAGTATTTTGTTATTAAGAGAGTTCATTGAAGGGTTTAATCCAAAAGGTAACAGAGAGAATGATTAACAAGGTATTTTTGGGTCTGAATGATATATTTTTAAAGATGACTTGGTTAGAAGAATTGGTGAATCGATTCTTTATAGATCTAATTAAGCTAGAAGAAGACAGTGCACTATTCAAAGGGATTAGTTTTTTCTTTTACGATGTGATTAAGATCTTTATTCTACTTACGGTTCTTATTTTCATCTCTTCATACATTCAGTCTTTCTTCACACCTCTACGTACAAGAAAGATATTATCGAGATTAAACGGGTTTTGGGCAAACGTGGTTGGCGCATTATTAGGCACAGTAACTCCCTTTTGTTCATGTAGTTCAATTCCGATCTTTATTGGGTTTACTAAGGCTGGCTTGCCAATAGGGGTCACATTTTCATTTCTGATATCTTCACCACTGGTTGACTTAGCATCCATTATTTTATTAGCAAGCATCTTTGGTGTCAAAGTGGCGTTAGCCTATGTGATAACAGGCGTATTAATCGCAATCATTGGTGGGTCTTTGATTTCGGTATTTAAAATGGATCGTTATGTAGAAGAGTTCGTTAAACCGGACGAAAATGAACCGATTAATGACACAGAAGAATCTAGTTTAACTAGAAAAGACCGAATCGACTATGCATTGAGTGAGATAAAAACAATCATAAAAAAGGTATGGCCATACATTATCATAGGGGTAATGATAGGCGCATTTATTCATGGGTATATTCCAAGAAGCTTTATTATTACTGTACTAGGCGATAAGAATCCATTCTCTGTTCTAATCGCAACTCTAGTAGGTATTCCAATGTATGCAGATATATTTGGAACCCTTCCGATCGCTGAAGCCCTCTTAGATAAAGGGGTTGGATTAGGGACGGTAATCTCCTTTATGATGGCAGTAACAGCTCTTTCATTCCCGTCTCTAATTATGCTAAAAAAGGTTGTCAAAAAAGAACTTTTATTCCTTTTTCTTGGAATCGTATCGGTTAGTATTATTATCATGGGTTATCTATTTAACGTTGTTGGATATTTATTTATATAGGAGGGTAACATGGAAATCAAAGTATTAGGTTCGGGTTGTGCAAATTGTAAAAGACTATTAGAACACGTAGAAAAGGCAGTAGAAGAACTAAATTTAAAGGCCACCATAACTTATGTGACTGATCTGGTGGAAATTGCGAAATCAGGACTTATGAGAACGCCAGGATTAATCATCGATGGTAAGATCGTATCCTCAGGAAAAGTCCTATCGATTAACGAAATAGAGGCATTATTTAAAAACTCATCAAACGGATGAGTTTTTTCTTTAATAAACTTTATATATTAATTAATATATGATATACTCTAGTTAAATATGGGGTGATTTCATGGAAGACTTACTAGGATTATGGTTTGGGTTTATTGGAATTGTCGTCGGAGCGATTATTACGTTTATTACGGAGATGATTCTAAGAAGAAATCAGATGCACTTTGACATCTCTGTTAAGGTTAGAGAAACCCTTATGGTACTTAATGATCAACTAACAAGTACACAATCAAAGGTGTTAAAATCTAATGAACTATCACAAAACAAAGACTTGAAAGAGGGGTTAATCTCTCTAAAAGACACCCACTATGAATTAATGAATGCCTATAAGACATTTAGAATTCATATGGGAGATTTAAAGGCATATGAGCTTAATTCAGCCATTTATCAGTATTACTTTGATCTTGCGAAAGAAAAAAATACGCTTTCTGAATTAGAATATAGGCACGGTTATATGGCATTAAGACACGCATGCGGGTTACTCATTAATCAAACAAGATTTGAACTTGTCAAAATCAATTCAATCAAGAAAATCACCAAAAGTGATAAAACTTATCAGCTTAAAGAATATAGACGTTATGCAGAAACGATTTCTAAATGGATTAATCAAAACGAAGAGTGGATTACAAGTTTTGAAGTAGAAAAAGATAACTCAAAACCGCTCTATAAAGCAAAAGAAACACTTATTAAGCGTATAAATCCTTTTTATCAAGAACTTAAAAAAATTGATCCAAAAATAACGATTAAAGTAAGACCAAATTACTAAGGAGAACGACATGAAAAAATGCTTATGGCTTTTACTGTGCTTATTCCTCGTGGGATGTAAAGACAAGAAAGATGAAAGAGAAGATACACCTGCTGAAGCCGCTTATCTTTATGACTATGCGCTTTCGATAAATACTTATGAATCATTAATGGATATCGATACTAACTATTTAAGTGTAGAAAATAACACGAAGCATTTTGAATACGTTTTTAAAACTAACGAGACCGATGAAGTATTCGAAAATGTGACAGTAACAATACAGATTAAAACAAAAATCACTTATATGGATCTCGGTGATCAATACGAAACCCAAGAATATGAGACAACTTTCAGTGGAAAGAAGTATTCATATATCATCGAATACCCTGAAACCCACCTACTATATGATTATCGTATTATTAGTATCACGGGGAATGTCAAAACGAACAAAGTATACGCCAACATTGAGGAAATGGCTGAATCAGACAAAACTTACTTGAGTTTAAAAAATAGTATAGATGGTTTGAATCAAACGGGTTCAACCAAGATGAGCATTAAACAACAGATGATAATAAGTAACGGTTATCAGTCAGAAACTACACTATTGGAAACGAATATTGATACGGAGAATTTCTATTTTTCGAGCATTGTCAATGGAGAAACTGGCGCGGTTATTTTGTTTGAAGATGGCGAATATAACCTATATACTTATTTGAATACTGAATTTGGGAGATATCTTCAATTAGAAGATTCTTTTCAAAACGATGATCAAATAGACTTGTCTGAGACGGAAACAAACTTTAAATTCGATCCATCCTGGCAATACACGTACAGAGAAGGGGTTTATACCATTACGGCAACGCTAGAAGATATCATCAAACTTTCAGTGAGTGATCCGTCATTAGTGAATCAGTTAATTGGAGGGTATAATTATACAATCGTTTCAATGAAGTTGGAAATAAAAGACTTGTCTATGACAATGGATATATCCTATGAAATCAGATCCATTAAAATAACATTAAAAACAGAGTATTTATTTAATTCAGTTTCTAAAATCAATTTACAGGATGTTAAACATACAGCTTCAATAAAAGCGAACCTATTGAAGACTAAAACAGATTTAAGCTTAGGGGTTACCAATGAACTTTACATACCTAGTTATAAGTATTATTACTTAGTAGATTTCAAAGAGGGCGTCTACGCACTAGAAAAAGATTTCTTGTTAAACTTAACACTGTATGATACAAACTATTCTGAAGTAATACTCACTAAACCAGAATCCTATGCTAACCTAGATAGACACCCCAACCTCTATCAAATAGAAGAAGGTACTTACATTGTTGAGGTTTGGTATTACACATCAGAAATTGGCGTTTATGATTTAAAGTTTAATCCGCTAAGCGAAACCTACAATGACTTAATTGATTTGAATAACCCACTGGTTCAAGAAGATGCTATCGTAACTGTAGACATTGAAGGAAAATACGATATGGTCATCTATGAGTTTGATTCAATCCATGGGGCATCACTTACGATTGAAAGCGATGATTTGATTTCTCAACAAATAGACATATATGAAAACGATACCCTTCGTGATTACAAGATATTCAAAAATACGATGTACTTATATACGATTTTTTTGAATGAAGGCAAAAATTATCTAGTTTTTTCTAGTGAGAAATCAAGCAGTCAAACTTATCGCATCACTTACTTTGCGCATCATCCAAAAAATGGATTGCTGCCTAATGAATACGATGAAGATTATACTTATTCATCTTTTCAAAACAAACTTACCTATGATTTTGAGATTACGGAACCTTCTGTAGTCACATTTAGTGAGATTCTCCATGAATCCAGCGATCCAGAAGTGATATTCTATAAGTTATCAAAGAAAATAGGTAATCCTTATATCGCTTTTACTAGCGTTAAAGCAGGCAATAGTCAAAAAGTGTACCTTAATACGGGCATATACCAAGTTACTGTAAATGGGGATGCTTTGATTAAACTGAAAGGCACAATCGAGTCTATGAATGCCATATATGATTATGAAGCGAGTATTTCTTCGATAGACCAGTTATCGATATCTACTTTGATTGATAAAGATACTTATCCAATCTATACCCAATACCCTTTTGGGGAGCAAACAATCACCTTTACGATAGATGAGGCCAAAGACATCCTAATCGACAGTTATGCTTTTGGATATGACTATAATTACGTTCTATTAGATTCAAATGGTAAGAGACTGAATTATCCAAACCAAAGAAGTTTCGCTGTATATCATTTAAAGGCTGGAACATATTATATCAAGCCTAATAGGATTGCGACATCCAATATGGTTGATATTCAAGTCTTAATTGCAGAAGTGCTTGATGAAACCATTAAGGCGGATGAAGCCCCATTTGATCCTTATATGCCTAATTGGATTAATGTAGGAGATTCGATATCCGTTATGAACAACTTTAAAGGGGACATTGAACTCTTTCAGTTTAGTGTTACAAGCCGAAGTTATGTTTTGATTGAATCAACAAACGCTTATTGTTTTGTGTATGATGAATCAGGAAAAAGAATTACTGAATCATATGATGACACCTATCACCTAACAACCGGGAATTATATCGTGCTTTTACAATATCAAGATTATTCAACTGGCATCAACCCAACATTAGACTTATTTTATAATTAGTAATAAAGCGACACTCATAATGGGCGTCGCTTCTTTTCTATTCAAATAGCCTTAACAACATTTCAATTAAACTGAAACGGTAATCCTCTAATACAATTTCTAGTGCAAGTAATGGGTCATCAGTAATGATGCCATCAACATCTAGATTAGACATAAGTCTTATGTCTTCTTTGCTATTGGTTGTCCAAACATAAATACGCTTTTCCTTTTGATGGATAATGTCTATATAAGAACTATTCGACTTGAGAATATCTACGGATAACCCGAAATAATCGTACGTTGGACTATTGATGACATCCATAATATCTCCATAAAACACCGGTAACAACAACATCGTCTTAATTCTATTTTCAGACAAGTCTTTGATGGTTTTTAGTTGAGTTCGGTTAAATGACATAATGATGACTTTGTCTTCTAGATTGTAAAGTTCAATCAACTCAAAGAGTTTTTCTTCGATTGGACTCGCAATGGATTTAAGCTCAAGATAGAGTTTTTGATTTCCTTCAGTTAGTATGAATACATCTTCTAAACTTGGGATTTTTTCGCCTTGATAGACTGGGTTAAACCAACTGCCAGCATCGAGAGTAGATAGTTCTTCATAGGTCAATGATTCGACCGTTTTATGTTCTTTCATATTGGTCGTCCTAGAAACGATACTATCATGAAATACGACAAGAACCCCGTCTTTCGTCATTCTAATATCGAGTTCGATACCATCTGAATTTTGTTTCATGGCCTCTTCAAAAGCACTTAAGGTGTTTTCAGGCGCATAGTTTGAAGCGCCTCTATGCGCGATTACGAGTGGTCTATTGAATAATTCTACCCTAGACCTTTCCTGTTCAATTAAGTTTTTAAATGTTTGAAAGTTGATAATTGGCACGATTATGCCTAGAAGTACCAGGGATAGAATGAAACGTTTCTTATTAAAGGAAGAAGGTTTATAAGACTCTTTAGGGATCTCATAATTAGTCTTCTTGATGTAGTCTGAGAATATGTAAGCAAAGTGTATTGGAATAATGAACATTGATGAAATGAACGTTACCCCTATATAAAGACTATAGATGATGCTTAATAACACACTTTTAACGTAAATACTCCCTTGTAAAACGCTAACCAATCCCCCAATAAGAATCAATAAAAGCGCATTGACAATGAAGATGATTAGATTGATTATCAGATTGATAGAAATAATCCCAAAGACGGTTTTATAGGGTTTGGATTGAATCATTTTGAATGATTTCATTAGAGCTTTTTTGGAGGATAAACCTTCAAATTCAATGATCGGTGTAACATAAAAACTCAATATGAAAAGAATGAAGATGATGACAAGCGCTACATTCAGACCTGTTTGAACGATTCTAAGTTCAATGATGCTTTGAAATAGGGTTGGGATACTTTTGTTTTGAAAGAACCCCAATAACTGAATGGCCTCAACCAAAATAAAGAACACAAAGGCTCTACTAATCAGTAAGAAGAAGTTATTTTTAAACGCACTATGAAGCCTTCTTACACCATTTAATAAAAGGGTTTTCAAAGGGATAAAAGATTCTGTGAAACTGTGTTTAAATAGCTCTCCAAGAGTTAACATTTCATATAGTATATATAAGGAAAAAATCAATAATACGATTAAGAATACTAAAATGGTATAAGGAGATTTTAGGTAGGCAATAAGACCGTTGTTTGTTAGGTATGTGATCCCGTTTAATCTAAGAGATAACATGAATAAGAGTCTCAGTATCGGGAATAAAAGAAATACCCCAAATAAGCGGTAGATGATTTCAAATTGAATTAAGGTTTTAAGGTTAAAGGATAATCCCTTTTTTATTAAAGTGAGTGTTTTAGTCATAGCATCACCTACTATTATTTTACCACTTAATGAAGAATCCCTCAATTTATTCACCTAGTTAAAACACACATGAAGTATAATAGAAATAGGAGGCGGTTAGTATGAAAATCAAAGACTATTTTACCCCTAAATCCTTAGTCTATACCGGCGAGGTTCAAAGAGAAACACAAATTAAGCATTACCATTATGAGAATAAATTAACCATTACCAACGATTATTCCAAACTAGATAAAAAGAGTTATATTCAAGTAATTGGGCTTAAAGACGTTTCATCAATCGAAGCAATTAAGAATCATTTTAAGATTGACTCTTTAGTCTTAGAAGATGTATTAAACGTTGAACAACGTGTCAAGATTGAGGATAAGAAGGATTATTTATTCTCGGTCTTTCACGTGATCTATAAAGATAAAGAAGCAGTCAAAGAAGACTATTTAAGCATTTTATTGCTGAAAGACACGTTAATTTCTTTTCATGAGTCTGAGCCTTTATTCTTAGAACCGCTATATGGATTATTAGATCAATATAAAGAATTAAAAGAATACGGCATAGACTTCCTATACTATCAAATATTAGACATTATTACAGACTTACATCTAGATTTTATTGACTATTCTAGTGTTTTACTTGAATCATTTGAGGGAGACATTCTCGAACTGAAAAAACTAGACCAAGAAGACTTCTATACCATTCGTAAGCAATTACTAAGACTAAAAGGCATTAGTTCGCCTTTATACAAAGAACTAACAAAAGCCCTAAAAAATCCGATTTTTCAGGCAGATACGAAGCCTTACTACGATGACCTTCTTGACCATTTAAATAGACTAGAGGAACGTCTAAATGAACAACGTGAACTTACAAGACATTTATTAGACTTGTATATGAACAATCAGTCTAATCAGATGAATCAAATCATGAAGACATTAACCCTATTTTCAGCCATCTTCATCCCTTTATCGTTCTTAACAGGATTCTTCGGGATGAACTTCAAGTACTTTGAAGCACTTGAACAAAAGTATGGTTTGGAAGTATTTATCCTTGGATCTTTATCATTAGTATTACTAATGCTCTATTTCTTCAAACGCAAGAATTATTTCAAGTAACCTTGTGAAACGTTTCAATTCCATTTATAATAGAGTTAAAGCAGGTGGGGACAATGACTTTGAATGATTTTATTAACATCAGTATTGAGCTAATTAACAACGCGATTATTTTGTTGGCCGTTGTGTTTCTATATACAGCTACAAACTACGACACAGAAACCAAATCTTTGGGTAAAAAAAGCCTTGTTGGGGTTCTTTTAGGACTTTCAGCCATATTCGTTATGAGCAATCCTTGGGAGCTTACAACAGGGTTAATTTTTGATTCTAGAAGTATTCTTTATGTAATTACTGCACAGTTTTTTGGATGGATACCAACTTTGATTAGTATGTCTATAGGTTTGGGATATCGTATCTATGTCGGTGGAACAGGGGTTTACGCAGGCGTGCTGACGATTATTTTTTCAAGTGCTGTAGGGATTATATTTAGATACACAAAGCTCAAAGAGCATTTTAGTAAGTCCTATTTATCCTATTATGCGATGGGGTTATTCGCACATATTCTTACCCTACTAGCGTTTTTCACGATTGATAATCCACTTCCAATCATCAGGTCGACAATCATTCCTTACTTGGTCGTATACCCGATCATCACCATGCTTATTGGTATCGCAATTGATAATCAACGTCATAGACTAGACTTAAATATCTTAATCGAAAAACAACGTACACTCCTTAAAGCATCACTAGACTCAACGACAACGATGGAGATGTATGCGCTAGATCAGAATATTTGTTACTTGAACTTTAATGAGTTTCACAAAAATCAAATGGAATTGTTTTATGGCGTAAAGATTAAAGAAGGCGACGACTTCTTGATAAACATCAGAGAACCTAAAATGCGCCTAAGACTTCAAAAAAACATTCAAAAGACGCTTAAAGGTGAAGTGGTCATCGACTCAAGTGAAGTTGAAGACACTCCGGGAAAGTTCTTAGAAGAAAGATTTTCGCCTATTTATTATCAAGGATCGATTGTCGGTTGTATGATTTTCTCAAGCGAAATCACAGACCGCAAAAAGTATGAAGCATCTATTTTATACCTAAGCTACAATGATGCCTTAACTGGTCTTTATAATAGACGATATTATCAAGAAAAGATTTTATCCGTTGACTCTGAAAAGAATCAACCAATCTCCGTTGTCATCTGTGATATTAACGGACTGAAAATCATGAACGATGCTTTCGGTCATGACGCAGGTGACGAACTCCTGAAAGAAGTATCCTTTCAGCTGAAACAAACATTCCAAACCAAAGGATTCGTTTGTCGTACTGGTGGTGATGAGTTTGCGGCAATCCTCTCCAATACCACATATGAACAAGCCTCCTTTATGGCAGACAAGCTGAAACAATCTTTAGAAAAGAAAAACATTCGTGGCATGATTGTCTCCGTGTCATTTGGCATTGCTACTAAGCAGCAAGACGAACCTATTGAGGTTGCGTTAAGAACAGCCGAAGAAGCGATGTATAAAAACAAGCTCTTCGAAATATCCAGCCACCGAAATGAATCGATTAAAACGATTCTCAATACACTATATGAAAAAAATCCAAGAGAACACAAACACTCAAAAAGAGTATCTGAACTATGCATTCTAATGGGTAAAAAGTTAGGCTTTAAAAACGATGACCTCAATCAATTAAAAGCAATCTCTAATTTACATGATATTGGAAAGATTGCCATTGATGATTCGATTTTGAATAAACCAGGTAAACTCACAGAAGACGAGTGGGAAATCATCAAACGCCATCCAGAGATTGGTTATAGAATCATTTCAACCTCGCCTGAATATGCAGAGATTGCCAATGACATTTTATCTCACCATGAGAAATACGATGGCACGGGTTATCCAAGAGGTTTAAAAGGCGATAACATTCCAATTCGTGCGAGAATTATCGCGATTGCGGATGCCTTTGACGCAATGGTCTCAAGAAGACCTTATAGAGAACCACTTTCGGTAGAAGATGCCAAAAAAGAAATCCTAAGATGTTCAGGCACACAATTTGATCCTAAACTTGTGAAGATATTCTTAGATATTCTTGAGAAAAATCCAAGTGTAATAGAATAATAAATGCCAGCAATCCTACGAGGTTGCTGGCAATTTTATTAACTTAAGTCAATGAGTTTTGTATAGTTTGATAGAGGTCTATGTGAAATAAATAGGATGGTTTTATCCTTTAACTTGTGAAGGTTATCGATTATTGCTTTCTCAAGTGCCGGATCAAGTGCACTTGTGACCTCATCTAAAAGTAAGATCTTAGAATCTCTTAAGATCGCTCTTGCGATCGAAAGTCGTTGAAGTTGTCCAATAGAAAGGCCTGCATTTTCGGTTAGAATTGTATGATAACCTTGTGGTTTTGTATTAATCTCTTCATCAATTAGACACAACCTACAAACTCTTTTAACTTCTTCGATTGGTATATTTTTTCCAAGGGTTAAATTTCTGTAAATAGTATCTGATAAGATGTAAGGCGTTTGTGGGACGTAACTGAAGTATTTTCTCGTTGTCTCATTGATATTCATATAGTTGTCTTTACCATAAAACCTAATCTTACCACTATAAGGTCTGATGAATCCCAACAACAGCCTAAATAATGTGGTCTTGCCTAAACCAGAGTTTCCTTTAATCCAGACAAAGTCGCCTTTATTGATTTCTAGATCAAGTTTATCTAATACCCATTTTTCATCATACCTGAAGGATACATCCTTAAATACAATCCGTTCAAATTCAAAATCGGTCTCTTTTTTTGAGCCTTCTTGTTGAATGTCTTTGATAAAGCTTAGATGGGTAATCGATTGAATCATTTGATAATACTTAGGCAGAATGTTCGATAATCCAGAGAATGGTGATTGAATGTTTTGGACTAATTGAATGATTGCGGTAAGCGCACCAATTGAAAGCAGTCCAAGACTGATTTGATAAGCACCGAAGATGATTGAAAATGCGTATCCAAATCCGAAGAATAAGTTTAATCCAAAACTGGAAGCCACGGAAATCTTCGTTTTACTCATGCGGGTCTTAATTAGTCTGTTGGTGTTTTCATTCAAGTTATTGAGTGTGAAATCTTCCCCCTCAAAAGCTTTAATCACCTCTAAATGGGATAATGAATCCGTCATTTCTGTATACATGATGTTTTCAGCCTCAATAGCTTTTTTATGTGTCTTTTGAAGTGGTTTCTTTAAGAACCTTGATATTCCAAGCAGAATGAGCCCTAGACCTAAGAAGAGTAATGCGAATATTGGGCTTAATAAATAAAGCACAACAAAAGCTAATAGGAATCTTAAAATATAGAAGATCAATTTAGGAATTAAGTCTAACAAGCCTTCTGTAACAATACTCAAATCACTCTTAAACAAATGGGTTAGACTGCTAGAATGCGTTTTTTTCACCTGTTGGTAAGCCCCATTTAATAAAAGGTGAAAATAGTCTTGTTGAATCGCACCATATAGCTTATTTTGATAATAGACTTTTAAGTAGTGATTAACCATTTGACCAACTAATTGTAGGATAAGTAGTCCAACTAGAATACTGGCATATAAAGGAAAATTCTTGTGATTGATGATTGCATAGTCAATGGTGATTTTCGAATAATAGGCGAATAAAATGGCAGTTGAAGATAGAACCACTGAAAGTATCGATAAAATAACTAACGGTAATCGTAGATATTTTTGGTAAGGTAAACTAAATCCTTTTAATGTATTCATAAGTGACACTCCCTAATTTATAGATATTTTATCATATGTTTGCTATTTTTTTACATATTATATGCGCTTACATGGTATAATATATTAAAAGACGGGGTATCAATGTGAGTACTTATTCAATCGCTGGAATTAATATTCTATTAAAACCTATTCATAAGGATTATTTTTCTATGACTTTAGAGCCCTATAAGTCTAATGGGCCTTTTGATTATGCAATAACATCAAAGCTTGTTGATGTGATTAAACCCATTGACATGACGCCAATTATGCATGAAAAGTATCGCTTTTTTTATGATGTCGATGGGGTTTCTATCATGCAAGTCAAACATCAATCTGGAAAGATTAAGTATGAATTAAGAACCTCTAAAGACTATAAGACTCAAGCGTTATCCTTTGTTAAAGATCTTATTAAGGATATGGAATCTATTGAATACATTTTATACTCTATGTCATTTTTAGAGGTTGCGATGCGCGAAGGATTTTTACCTATTCATGCATCAAGCCTTGTATTAAATGATGAGGTTATTTTGTTTTCTGCACCGTCCAAAACAGGTAAAAGTACGCATGTTAGATACTATCAGGAAGTATTTCCTCACGCCTTTAACCTGAATGACGATAAACCCCTAATCAAAGATGGTTATGTCTATGGGACGCCATTTTCTGGTAAGTCGAAACACAACCTCAATGCCAAATACCCACTTAAAGCGCTTTGTTTTATTAAACAAGGAGATACCACGAGTATCTCAAGACTATCTAAAGATGAAAGTACCATTTATCTACTTAAGAATATGTTAAGACCTAGTCAGGAATCTATATGGGATAAAATGATTCCAATCATGAATGAGGTATTAACGGTTGATACGTATTTAGCTTACTTAACAAATGAACAAAAAAGTGTATTTACCACTTATCATGGATTTTATAGGGAGAAAATTATGAAACTCAAAGATGGCTTTAAATTAAAAGAAATAGGTTCAAAAATCATGGTTTTACCAACGGATAATGAAGCCCTAAACTTTAATGGGATTATGACACTTAATCAAAGTGGAAAGGTCTTATTTGAGGCACTAGAAAGTGAGCAAACCATCGATTCATTAGTAACCATCCTAACGAATCGTTATGAGATTTCCGAAGAAGAAGCGTTAAAAGACGTGGTGTTATTCATCGAGACACTTAAAAAACATAACGTTCTATTATGAAACTAAACTCAGAGACATTATTACCCATTGTCATTGAAGAACTCAATCTAGGGAAAAAAGTTACATTCAAAGTAAAAGGACATTCCATGTGGCCATTTTTTAAGGACTCTATTACAGACGTCACATTAAAGAAATCTACATATAGAAAATGGGATGTAGTCTTGGCTAAATACCAAAATCAGTTTGTATTACACCGCATTATAAAAGTATATGATGATGGTTTTATCTTAAGAGGCGATGGTGCAGTTCGTAAAGAGTTTGTCTTAATTGAAAACGTCTATGGGAAAGTCGTTTTTTATAAGACTAAAAAACAAATCATTGAATCTAGCAAGTTTAACCGACTTAAGGTAAAACTCTGGGTTCTAAACCCATTTAGACGTCTACTATTGAGGTTCAAATAATGGATACGATTTTAAAGGCAACCCGTTATGCCCTAGAAAAAAAGTTAATCGATTTTAAAATTGAAGATGAAAAGTCTTTTGTCATATCATTAAGAGAAAATGGGTTATCTGGCTTAATCTTTACCTATATTCAAGACGGATTAGGCTCATCCAAACTCGATCAATATAAAACTCAAATTCTTTATGACTATGCTTTAAGAGATGAAAAACAACTAAAGTTAATTGATAAATTAAGAGAGATCTTAAATGAACATGCGTTTAAACATGTCTTCTTAAAAGGGTCTAGACTTAAATCATTGTATGAGAAAAGCTATATGAGAGGCATGGGGGATATTGACATTCTAGTTGAGTCTTTTGAAATGAAGCGTATTGAAGCTGTCTTGTCAAATCATGGCTTTAAAGTAGAACAAAAAAGCCCAGCACATGATGCCTATAGTTATGAGGGGTTAGAAGTAGAGATTCACCCTACGTTAATGAATGATTTTAACCCTAAGTACGAACTCTTTAAAGATGCGTTTAGTCACGCAATCCAAAAAGAGTTATTCGAGTATGTGTTTGAACCAAATTTTGAAACGTTATATTTGATGTATCATTTGGCAAAACACTTCGAATCCAGTGGTGTTGGTTTAAGAAGCATTTTAGATATAGGATTATACGTTAGGGCTTATGCGAGTATACTCGATAAAAGCACTTTAGAATCCTATTTAACAAGTATGTCTATGACGCGATTTTATAATGTAATGCTTGAGTTAAATAAACGATATTTTGGGATTGAATCTGATCTTCAAATAGGTGCATTTACATTCACTGATGAAGAGTATACTAATGTTTCAAATTACATAATGACTTCTGGAATACATGGCATTGGACACAGTTTTAACCAGATGGCACCTAGACTTGTGAACACACAAAACAAGAAGCAATCCAAATGGTTTGTTTTAGTTAAAGTTTTGTTTCCAAGTTATAAGAACATGAGAATTATGTATCCAAAGTTAAAAACAAGACTACTTTTGCCTGTTTTCTACTTGATTAGGTTTTTCAATCTAACGATCAAAAGAGGTAAGGATTCAAGAATGAAACTTAGACAATTAGAGGATAGTTCTAAAAACAAAGAGGCAGTCAAACAAGTGTTTAAGACGCTGGGATTATAAAAAAAAATAGGCATTATTAGATAGCGTTTACATATATTTTACTAAATCATGACAATGTAGCATTGATATATGTATATATATGTGATACTATCTATATAAAATATTAGATACATGGGAGGTATTTAAATGTTTGAAAAAGAGAAGTACGAAAAACCTACCGTAGAAGTGGTTGAATTTGAACTATCAGATTCAATTGCTGAAAGTGGACTTGGTGCAAGAGGTCTATTTGGGTTTGAAGAGATTTGGGGGGACGAATAATGCGTAAATTACTAATAACATTAAGCTTAATCTTAGCATTATTTGGTTCAAGTGTTATCGTTAATGCGGCAGAACTAGATTCAGTTACAGTTGCTATTTCTTCATCAGTAGACGATGGAGCAATCATAAATGCTAATCCGCAGACTAAAAATGTGGGTGATACCCTTAGTTTCAACGCATCAACACTTGATGGTGTTAACCAATTTGCGTTCTGGGTTATTAATGGATTCGTAAGAACTGACCTAGCTGCAAACCTTAGTGTTCGTGTTCAATCTTCGATGAGTGTATTTGGTGTATTCCATACAACAGGTAAACATGCTGTCCTATTTGTCGATTCTAATGGGAAATTAATTGATCAAGTTAGTGTATTAGACAATGGTACTGCTGGTGCCCCTGATGTTGAGGGTTATACAAAACCTGGTGGACTAACAGTAGTAGCTGATGAAGCTAATCGCTGGAAATCACTAGAAGGTAATACTTCATTAGCAGGCATCAACTCTTCAAGAGTGTATGTATTGCAATATGAAATGCCTGCAACTTCTTTTGATATAATGGCGATTGGTGCCCTTAAAGAAGAGATCACAGCAAACAAGAACGATGTTGTGACTGTAGTAGCAGCAGATACAGCTAACTTCAAGTACTGGGCTGATGAAGCTGGGAATGTATTATCATACAATTCTACTTATTCATTCACAGTTCTAGAAGAAGTTATTATTGAAGCAGAATCAGAAACAGTCAAAGCTGCAGAATCATTTGTTGTTATGCAAGATTTGCCAGGTATTCGTAGTGGGCACGTTTCATACATGGGACGCTATGAATTACACGGTGGAGATGAATTAGTTGAATTTGGATTCATCTATGGAAATACAATTGGTGATATCGAAATGGGTATGCCTAATGTATCCGTTGCTATGTCTAATGTTGCTAACCCTGCTACAAATGAATTCTTAATGAGTTTTGTAGATGGACATCACGTTACAGCGAGAGCTTATGCGATTGTTAGAAATGGTGAAGCAATTAGAACAATCTATAGCGATTTAGTGGTTAAACCTAATGTTCAAGAAATTGAAGCTATTCGCACTACATCGGGTGCAGTAACATCTTATGGTATCGTTTCTGGTATTATGGGAACTAAATATGTATTCGTTCAACAAAAAGATGGCTCAGCGGCTATCGTAATGTATGACGTTACAGGTCTTTCAACTTCTGGACTAAAAGTCGGAGATGAAGTAATTATTTCTGGTACTATGGGAAACTATAACGGATTAATCCAAGTTGGAAAAGGTGGAACAATTCAAATCCTTAACTCAGGAAACACTGTTCCGTTAGCAGAAAACCTAGGCTCAACTCTAAGAACCTTTACTGTTGACGATCAATCTAAACGTTTTGATGTAAGTGGATTGACTGTTGTCTCTGCATCAGGTCAAAACTTAGTTGTAAAAGATGCTTCAAATATAGAAATTACTGTCCATGTTGATCAGTCTTCATATACAGATTTAGTTGACCTTGTTAACTCATTATCAGCAGGTGATATCATTGATCTAAATGGAATTCATCTTGATTGGAGTAACAGTGTAGCAAGATTTAAACTAATTAATGTTAATGAAGTAACTGTGGATCCATTGACGGTTGAAAACAAAATAAAAACATCACTAAGTTCTACTTTTGAAGGTAAGAGCTTTAATGAAGGATCTAGTATTACATTGCCAAATGAATTACATGGAGTATCTATTTCTTGGGATACAGAACCGTCAGATTTAATTGTGGATGGTAAGTTTAAAGAAGTGGAATCTGATTTAGTTGGAGCTACAATGACTGCAACATTTACGGTTCCTGGAAGAACAGAGTCTACACATTCTGTTACCGTCACTGTTAATAACGTAGATCTAGGTTCATCACTTACATATACTTTGCTTTTTGGTACTGCTGATACTGGAGCAACAAGTGCTATAAGTAACGATAATTTAATCTCTTTATGGAATGATCGAGCTAACTCCGATTTACAAATAGACTCCATTCGTACAAATACGAAGATTTATGGATATGCTAAGTTATCTGATAATGCAGGGAAAAATATCAAACTTGGAAATAGCACAGCAGGTGGTGTCGTACTAAATATTGATTTTTCTACAATTACTATTCAATCGATAGTTGTAAATGCAAGTAGATACGGTTCTGATACAGGTGTAAAACTCAAAGTGAATGGAATAGAATCTTCTGAACTTACTTCCGATGATATCGACTATACATTCAGTGCTATAAGTACATCGCTTGAATTATCTCTTTCCGCAGGCAAGAGAGCGTATATTAATAGCATTACGTTTACTTATACAATAAACCCGCAATAACCCCTACAGATGATACCATAGCTCCTACGATTGACTTGACTGGTGTCAAGGCATCGTATGCTGTGGGGGATTTATGGAGTAGTGAAGTTGCTAAAGACTGGTGTATTGCAACCGATGATAGAGATGGAGAGGTAGATTGCGTTTTAAATGATACGAATTTGCCACTAGAATTAGTGGGAGAGTCTTATTATTTCTATTCAGTAGGTAGTTATCCAATTACCTATTCCGCAACTGATGCTGCTGGTAATACCAGAACGCGAGACCTTACTATTACTATTTCGGAGTCAACTGATTTAAATAGTATTGATTATACCGGTTTTGGTAATTACTATACTTCATTAAATTCAAGTACGGATGTAGTAACCGATTTAGCTAAACTTTTAAGAAATACAATTTCATATGTAAGTTATGGCGATGCTAGATATGTCTATGCTACCTATGATGATGGCTCACAAGCCATCATGTACGATGTTCCAACTTCAGCTAGTTACGGTAAAGTACCGGCAACTGGCACCGCTGGTTGGGGCGATGGAGGTAATATCACTGGAGATGGATATAGTATATCTATTAATAGAGAACATGTATGGGCATGTAATGACATGCGCATTATGCCAGTAGGTGGCGCACAAACAGTCTTGACATATCCAAAATATACATTGTTAACAGGCTCCTTTGATTATCGTCCACAAAACACAAACAAAGGTCATTATACAGACTTACATAACTTATGGAATGCACTTGCAGATCCTAACCGTATCCATTCTGACCATTTTTATGGTGAGGAAAATGGATCTTCTGTAGGAACTTATCTAAATAACGGAATCTTTTATCCTGGTGATGAATGGAAAGGTGATGTCGCTAGAATTCTATTCTATATGACATTAATGTATCCACACTTAACACTTGTTGAACGCGGTGATGCAAACGCCTATGAAGGAAGCACCTTTTATGGATATTTAGAAGACTTAATGAGATGGAACTTAGAAGACCCTGTTAGCGATGTTGAAGTTAGACGTAATAACACAATATATGCAAATCAAAATAATAGAAACCCATTTGTTGATTTCTATGATTATGGATTTGCTGAACTGTTGTTTGAACAAGGCGACCCTAACATATTAGATAGCTAATCTTTAGGCACAACCTCTCTTGGTTGTGCCTTCAGTTTAGTTTTGTTAGTAAAGGAGGATTAGTTTGAAGAAATTTACACTTATATTAGCGCTTATACTAAGCTTAGCTGGGTGTAGTAAAAAACAAGTAATATATGATCCACCTAAGGATTTAAGATATCATGAAGACACTTTCAAAGTTTCTTGGACAAGTGTCAAAGATGCGATCTCCTATGAAGTATCGATTAATGATGAAACGTATCAAACAACCGATACGTATTATGATATGAGTACATTTGATACAGGCATATATGCAGTCAAAGTAAAAACTATATTTAAAGACAACAGTTCAAGATATAGTTTGGCTATCAATGTTACGATTATTAAGACGGTTGCTGTTTCGGTATCTTTACAAGGGGATACATTAGCATTTGAATCAGACACAAAAGACATTATCTATCAAGTTACGAATTATGATTATCTAGGTAATGTAATAGGTAAAGACACTTTAGATAAAAACACATACAAGATTAATTCAGATATTGGGTTTAAACGCTTGGATGTTAAAGGGTTATTAAACAATCTAGTCATTTATGATAAAACCCTTAGAGTTAATGTAGATGGGTATACGTATTTTAGTGGAGATGATTACCTATTAATTAGCCAAGTAATAGGTAATGAGGTTTACTTAAATGGTCTTTTGTTAGAAAGTTCAAACTATATTGATGATGAGAACGGGTTATCTTTAACCAAAACTTATTTGGAAACACTAGATTATGGTAGTTATGAGTTAAGAGTAGAAGGCGAAGATACCTATTTGACCACCTTAGTTCTTTCTGAAACACAAAAACCAAAACTCACCTCAAATCCTTCGGTAATTTATGAAGGGTCTGATGTCACATTCGAGTTTGAACTATATACTGGATCATTCAGAGGTGTTTATGCCAATCCAACCTTAGAAGAAGGAGATTATTCCTTCACAGATGGTGTATTAACAATCAATAAGTCATATATTGATGCGGTAGTTCTTAATGAACCAGACCGCAAACAAATATTTTTCCAATATGAACTGACTAATAATGAAGTGACCGTAATTGGATATTTAACCATTCGCTTGAGCTAAGAACTCAAGAGAATGGTTTTTTTTTTCGGATTTGATATAATATTAGTATAAAGTGGGGTGTTTATATGTTTAAAAAGTATTTTCACCGTGTATCAACCGAATTGAACCGTGATAAAAGTCCGCTCAAGAACTCACTATTCATCATTACACAATACCTTATAATTGGGATCCTGTGGATATTTTTTTCAGACCTCTTTTTGAAATTATTTGTTACAGATATCGAAAAACTAGATGAACTCCAAACGCTAAAAGGCATTTTATATGTATTAATCACAGGATTGATGTTTTATTTGATCATTAAAAAACGTATGGATTTATACGCAGACACAATTGACGAATTAAGAATATCCATTACTGAACTTGAAAAAACCAACCACACTTTATCCGTACTTGAGTCACAGCTCTACGATTTAGCTTATTATGATGAACTTACAGGGTTATTATCGAGAAACATGATTGCCCGTAAAGTACTTGAACATATTGAACATAGCCCAAATGATATTCTTGGGTTTGTATACCTCGATATTGATGATTTTAAACATGTTAATGAACTGAAAGGTCATGATGTAGGAGACCAATTATTAATTCAAATTGCCAATGAACTTAAAGAGATTGCTGGAGAGCCACATATTGTTGGTAGATTAGGTGGGGATGAGTTCGTTGTTATATTAAAGAATAACCTTCACAGAGACTTATTACTAGATATGATTAAGTCTCATGCATCGAAAATTCATAAATCATTCATTTTAGATGGGGATGAGTACTTTGTCAGTGTCTCAGCAGGTGTAGCCTCTTATCCACACGATGGGAAAGACTATAAAACGCTTTTAAAGTGCGCTGATATGGCTTTAAGTATTGCAAAACAAAAGGGTAAAAACCAAATCATCCTATATAGTGAAGTGTTTGGTTCTGAACTCCAAAAACAAACAGATTTATCCAACCTATTAAATCATTCGATTACAAAAAAGGAATTGGTTGTTTATTATCAACCGATCTATAATCTTGAAAGTAATAAGGTTAGATCCGTAGAAGCTTTGATTAGATGGAACCATCCGACGAGAGGGTTAATTCCACCTATGGAATTTATCCCGGTTGCTGAAAGAACTGGCTTTATTAAAGACCTTACTTGGTTTGTATTAAAAGAGTCATTATCTCAAATTATAGCTTGGGAAAAAGAAGGCTATGACATGATGATTTCAGTTAATCTATCGGCAAGAGTCCTAAACGATGCCTCATTCTTATCTAAGTTAAAAAGAGTTGTTGCGGAACATAAGATTCTTACCCATAAATGCATATTTGAAATTACTGAATCCTCAATATTAGAACATATTGAAGAATCCATCATAACCCTTAATGAATTAAGAGCTATGGGCTTTAAACTGTCTCTAGATGACTTTGGGACAGGGTATTCATCCCTAACTTACCTTCAACGGTTACCACTTCATGTTGTAAAAATAGACCGAGGTTTCACAAGACAAGTTAAGTTTGATAATGATCAAAATCCCCTAATCAAATACACGATAGAACTCGCACATGCATTAGGACTTAAAGTGGTTGTCGAAGGGGTAGAAGAAGTATATCAACTTAAAGCAGTAAAATCGATGAATGCGGACTTCATCCAAGGGTATCATATCGCAAGACCGAGCCTTCCAGATGAATTAGACAAAACCCTATTCAAAAAAACAGAAAACCCTTCTTAATGTGGTGTGTGTAAAACACACCATTTTTTTTGATTTTCTTCCTAATTTATTGTAAGTTTGTTATAATACTTTTTAAGGAGTGATAAAAATGCCAAAACTATCGTTATTAGAAAAATACGCAAAACTAGCTGTTAAAGTTGGTGTCAACGTACAAAAAGACCAAGTGGTGGTCGTTAGAGCAACCACAGAAACCAAAGAACTTACACGTTTAATCGTGAAAGAAGCTTATGAAGCAGGTGCTAAAAAAGTAATTACTCAATGGAGTGATGACTATTTAACCCGTTATGCTTATGATTATCAATCGGTTGAAACCTTGGAAGAAGTTCCAGGCTATGCCATTGAAACAAACCGTTATTATGTAGATAACAACGCTTGTTTCATTAATGTTATTTCGCCTATGATTGGAGTTAATCAAGGTGTAGATCCAGTTAAGATGGCAAAATCATTAACAGCCACACAAAAAGCATTGCCATTCTTAAGAGAATACACAATGGGTAACAAAGGTCAATGGACCATTGTTGCTGCATCCAACACCGTTTGGGCTGAAGCAGTGTATCCAAACCTAAAAGGGGAAGAGGCTAAAGAAGCGTTATGGACAGCTATTCTTAACGCTTGCCGCGTGTATGAGGATTCAGATCCAATTGAAAACTGGGCTAAACACAATGCTGAATTGAGCAAACACAACGTGATCTTAAATGAACTTAATTTCAAAGAACTACGTTTCAAGAACAGTTTAGGGACTGACTTAACCGTTGGTCTAGTTGAAAACCATGTATGGAGTGGTGGTGGAGAAAAAACAACTTCCGGGGTTTATTTCAATCCAAACATTCCAACAGAAGAAACTTTCACAATGCCTTATAAATGGGCAACTTCTGGTAAAGTAGTTGCAACCAAACCACTTAACTACAACGGCACATTAATCGAAGATTTCTACCTAGTATTTGAAGAAGGTAAAGTCGTTGAGTTTGATGCTAAGAAAGAAAAGAAGACGTTAGAAGAATTGCTTAATACAGATGCTAATGCTAGATACATTGGTGAGATTGCCTTAATCAGCCATGATTCACCAATCTCTAATACAAACCTATTATTCTTAAATACACTCTATGACGAAAATGCTTCATGTCATATGGCTTTAGGAAGAGCTTATCCAATGAATATTAAAGGTGGAATCAACACACCGATTGAAGAGCTAGAAAAGAAAGGGTATAATAACTCACTTATTCACGTAGACTTCATGTTTGGTTCTAAGGATATGTCTATCGTTGGGGTTAAGCATGATGGTTCTGAAGTAGTAGTATTTAAAGACGGAAACTTCGTAATCTAGTAAAAATGCCTTCGGGCATTTTTTTTCTGTTTACTTTAATGTTATAATGAACGTGAGGTGTTAATCATGTTACCAATGAAACGAACGAATATCGTTATTACTAGAATGGAACTTGTTAATAAGCATATAGCAGGGACTTTTCAACTGAATCATAAACTGACAAGACACACTGGTAAACTATCAGACCAAGTTTATTACACAGAACTAAGGTTTGAAGTCCTAGATCATGCCGATACGGTTTATCCTATTAACATTGTCGTTCATATGAGAGGGATTTTTGAGTTTCATGTGGCGGAAACAGAAGATGCGATTGAAACATTCTTAAGGAAAGATGCGGTTACGTTTTTGTACCCATACTTAAGGGCAACGATCACACAGATGACCACACTTGCGATGATTCCACCTATCGTTATTCCGATATTAGATACGAGTGTTTTATTTCCAGATGAACAAACCATGAATTAAACAGCCAGCTGTTTAATTCTTTTTTAGAAGGGGTAGTATATGAAGAAAAATGAATACTTAGATATCTTCTTCACATTCTTCAAAATCGGCTTATTTACCTTTGGGGGTGGATATGCCATGATTGGAGTTATGCAAAGAGATATTGTTGAAAAGAAAAAATGGATTGATGAAGAAACGATGTTAGAACTCATTACCATTAGTGAAGCAACCCCAGGACCATTTGCGATTAATGGGGCAACTTATATTGGTTATCAACATAAGAAGTTCTTAGGGTCTTTGTTTGCAACTCTAGGCGTCGTATTACCGAGCTTTATTGTGATTTTAATAATCTCACTATTTCTAGAAGCCTTTAGTGAGAATGTCTATATCGCAAACGCCTTAAAAGGAATCTCTGCTGGTGTATCTGTATTGATCTTTAATGCTTTATTCAAATTATCAAAAAAAGTGAAAATGAATGTTATTAACATTCTTTTAATACTAATGGCGTTTGGGGTATCGTTTTTTACCGATTTCTCAATTATCCTTTTACTACTAATTACAGGGGTATTTGGGTTTATCGTATCTTTTATTCAAAGAGGTAAAAAGATATGATGGCACTCTTAAAGTTATTTTTCGTATTCTTTAGAATCGGTTTATTCACCTTTGGCGGTGGGTATGCGATGATCCCAATGATCAGACAAGAAATGACCCTAGGGGGTTATTTGACTGTTGATCAAGTCAATCAGTTTATTGGGATTGCAGAATCTACCCCAGGACCATTCGCAATCAATATGGCAACCTTTTCTGGGTACCATAGTTATGGCATTTGGGGTTCCGTATTCGCAACCCTAGGTGTGGTATTGCCTAGTTTTATTATTATATTACTAATTGCTTATTTCAGTGATAAGTTCATAAAGACTAGACCAGTTCAAACCATTCTAAGATACTTAAAACCTGTTATTCTTGGGTTAATTCTAAGTGCAGGGATTGGGGTATTGTTACATGCTATATTAGGTGATTACTTTGAAGAAATCACATTTGATTACAAAGCATTAATCATATTCTTATGTGTATTTATCTCATCAAAGGTTTTCAAAAAGTTATCTCCTATTCACTTAGTACTGTTATCGGCTTTGTTGGGGCTAATTGTATACGCTTTTTAGTTGTTTTCATTGACTATAAGCGTGCCTTTTATTATAATTGGAATAGTTGGCTAGACCAACTAAAATAATAGATAATAGGAGACATTACTTCATGCAAAAAGAATTAAAATTAGCTAATCCAGGACCACTAGGTTTATTAGGGTTTGGATTAACAACCGTATTACTGAATTTACACAATGCAGGCTTAATCCCACTATCGATGGTAATCATCGCTATGGGTATCGCAATGGGCGGATTCGCACAAATCATTGCCGGTGTTTTAGAGTTTAAAACAGGCAACACTTTCGGTGGAACGGCTTTTACTAGCTATGGTTTCTTCTGGTTAAGCTTAGTGATTATTTGGTTATTCCCTAAAGCTGGCTTAGAAGCTGACAAGGTTTCAATGGGCTTTTACTTATTGTTGTGGGGCTTATATACGGCGTTCATGTTTATTGGCACATTAAAGCACAATAGAACAACCCAAATCATCTTTGGATCATTAGCGTTATTATTCTTCTTACTTGCCTTAGGCGATTTCACTAAAATAGAATTAATCACAACCATTGCTGGTTATGTTGGTATCTTCTCAGGGTTAAGCGCATTTTATGGTGCTGTTGCTCAAGTGGTAAATAACGAGTTTGGAAAAAAAGTATTGCCTCTTTAAAAAAATATAAGAATCTCTTTCGTTAGAGATTCTTTTTTTCTAAATAAAAACGTGTTATACTAACTAAAAAGGATTGATACTATGACAAAAGCTCAAAAAACACTTGTATGGGTTTTATTATGTACAAGTAGTATAGGATTTTTTGGAAGTCTAATTGACAATGGACTCAGTACATTTTTATACTTTACCCACCAATCTAACCTTATGGTATGGATTACCTCTATTTTAGTAATAAAAGGAAATCAGAAGTATCTACCGTGGCTTTCCATGATAACGTTAGTAAGCATCTTAATGACTGGGATCATTTTCAACACCTTATTGATCGAATATGAATCAAGTATGGCACCTCGTCATCTTTTTTATTCCAAGTTAAACCATACAGTAAATCCACTAATTTATACGGTCATTTTCTTTTGGGTTTTAGAAACTAGAATCCAACTTAAAACATTTTATTATTTACTAGTTCACCCATTTGTCTATTTCATGGCTTATGTTGTTACAGGGCCATTTACGAAGTTCTATCCCTATCCGTTTATGAATCCAATTACCTTAGGGACTAAGGCATTTATTATTACAAATCTATTGGTGTTGTTGCCAATACTGGTTATCTTCTCTATCGGTTTAATCGCTTTAAAAGAATATGTGACTAGACATCAAGAAAATAAGCAAACCAGTTAAGGTTTGCTTATTTCATTAAGAGAGAGAGTATTATCTTTTACAGATAAACTGTAGGCTTGATGTGGGATTAAAGTGCCTTCAATGATTCTCATAGCCAAGAAGGTTTCAATGTCTTTTTGGATGAATCTCTTGATTGGTCTTGCACCATATTCCATTGAGAAGCCATTTTGAATGATATATTTCTTTAAGACATCATCGAAGGTAATTGAGATGTCTTTTTCTTTTAGACGACTGGAGAGTTCTTCTAAAAGTTTATCAACAATTTGAATTTGGACATTAATGCCGAGTGGGTTAAAGAGTATGATCTCATCAATACGGTTTAGGAACTCAGGTTTAAAGGTTTGTTTGACTAAGTTCATAACACTGTTTTTGGATTCGCTGTCATTCTTAAGTAGATGTTCACTGCCTAAGTTAGAAGTCATAATGATGATCGTATTTTTAAAGTCAACGGTACGACCTTGGTTATCGGTTAATCTACCATCATCGAGTATTTGAAGTAAGATGTTAAAGACTTCACTGTGTGCTTTTTCAATCTCATCAAACAAGATGATTGAATAAGGTTTACGTCTAACAGCTTCAGTCAACTGTCCACCTTCATCGTATCCAACATACCCTGGAGGTGAACCAATGAGTCTTGAGACACTATGACGTTCCATATACTCACTCATATCGATTCTAATGATGTGGTGATCATCATCGAATAGGTTTTGGGCTAGAGATCTTGCGACTTCGGTTTTACCAACACCTGTAGGGCCTAGGAACATGAATGAACCGATCGGTCTATTTTGATCTTTAATCCCTGCACGTTGTCTAATGATGGCATCACTAATTAGTTTAATCGCATGGTCTTGTCCAATGACACGTTTTTTAAGAGAACTTTCAAGGTTTAAGAGTTTATCCTTATCAGCTTGAACCAGTTTTTCAACTGGAATGTGTGTCCATTTAGAAATGATTTCTGCGATGTTTTCTTCGGTAACCACCTCACTCAACATACGGTTTTCTTTAGAAGTAGTTAAGGTGTCTATTTCTTTTTCTAAAGCTGGAATTTTGGAATACTGAAGTTCAGCTGCTTGACTATAATTATAATTATTAAGAGCATTTTGTAAGTCGGTCTTATACGTTTCTAGTTTATGTTTTAGGGCTTTAACGTTTTCAAGTTCGGCCTTTTCTTTTTGCCACTGTGATTTAAGGGTTTCAGATTCCTTGTTAAGGTCTTTGAGTTCAAGTTCAATCTTCGAAAGTCTTTCTTTACTTAGAAGGTCTGTTTCTTTAGATAAAGCACTCTTTTCAATCTCAAGCTGCATGATTTTTCTTAATACAGTATCTAACTCAACTGGCATAGAGTCAATTTCCATACGGATAGAAGCACAAGCTTCATCAATTAAGTCAATGGCTTTATCAGGTAGGAACCTGTCGGTAATGTATCTGTTAGAAAGGGTTGCTGCCGAGACAATCGCGTTATCACTAATATGAACACCATGGTGTGCTTCAAAACGGTCTTTAAGTCCTCTCAGAATAGAGATGGTATCCATCACGGTTGGTTCATCAATTTGAATCTTTTGGAAACGTCTTTCTAGGGCAGTATCTTTTTCTATGTATTTTCGGTATTCATTTAAAGTGGTTGCACCAATACAGTGTAATTCGCCTCTTGCAAGCATTGGTTTAAGCATGTTAGAAGCATCCATGGCTCCATCTGCTCTACCGGCGCCAACAATCGTATGGATTTCATCGATGAATAGTATAATCTGTCCATCGGATTCTTTGATTTTGTTTAATACAGCCTTAAGTCGTTCTTCGAACTCTCCCCTGAACTTCGCACCAGCGACTAAAGCCGCTAAATCTAGCTCATAAAGGGTTTTGTTTTGTAAACCGAGTGGGACATCCTTATCGACTATACGTCTTGCTAAACCTTCTACAATCGCGGTTTTACCGACACCAGGTTCACCAATGAGCACAGGGTTGTTTTTGGTTTTTCTTGAAAGAATCTTAATCATTCTTCTGATTTCTTCTTCACGTCCTATAACAGGATCAATTTTACCCTGTTTAACCAGTTCGACAATATTTCGCCCAAATTTCTCTAGCACATTCGGGTCTTTTTCGTAGTTTTCCATTTGAGGCATCATAAGTATCATCTCCTTGATATTAGCACTCTAATATAATGAGTGCCAACTACACTGTTATTATAATACGATTATCAAGGCTTGTCAACAGGGATACGTTAGAGAATTATAGTCGTAATATCATAGAAGTTATGTTATAATAAACTACTGATTAAGGAGATTTACACGATGAAAAAATTATGGATGGCAGTATTAATAGTGCTTTTTGGTGTGTCTTTATCGGCTTGTAAAGACGAGAAAGACTATCGAAGTGTATTAGAAAAAGCTGCAAACACGTTAGAAGTTCCAGAAGAAACTTTAGATTCAATTGAACTCAAGGATAGCCTTTCTTTTGAAGGCATCACAATTACAATTACTTGGCGTTCAGATAAAACCTATATGACCGATAAAGGTGTCGTAACCAGACCTTCATTCTCATTAGGCGATCAAGCCGTTAAACTCACTGCTAGTTTAAGTTATTTAACATTTAAATATGACAAAGCGTTTGATGTCTTAGTACTTAAAAAAGACAGCCCGGCAACTGTTACAGTGAGTTTTAATACTCAAGGTGCGGCAGTAATTCCTAGTCAAACCATGAACGAAGCCTCTAAAGCAACCTTAGTCGATAATCCTACTAAAGCAGGATATGTCTTTAAAGAGTGGCGTATTAATGGTCTTGATGGTGCTGTATTTAGTTTTGACACAATAATCTATGAATCTATGACGCTTTATGCAGTCTATGAAGAAGTTGTGTCCAAGATTCACTTTGACGCAAATGGTGGCACAGAAATAAGCAGTATCACTGGTAAGAAGGGAGATTCTATTCTATTACCAAGTGCCCCAACTAAAGAAGGATTTGAGTTTGATGGATGGTATTTAGATATCAAACTAACAGAACCATTCCAACTTCAAGAAATGCCTTCAGGTGAGATTACTTTATATGCGAAATGGAACGTATTAGGTAAAACTTTATCCTTTAATACAAATGGTGGTTCTGACATCGAATCATTCTCAAGACCTGTGAATGCAGTTATCACTAGACCTGAAGATCCAGTTAAAGAGGGTCATAAGTTTCTTGGGTGGTTTAAAGATGAAGCCTTTAGTGTAGAATTTGATTTTGGTGTTATGCCAAATGAAGATTTAGTGCTGTTTGCTAAATGGGAAACCAAACCAGAAATCACACTAGACTATCTTGATATATTTTATGTAAATGATACACACGGATCAATTGAACGAAGTGGCTATGATTTAGGATTAGCCTACATTTCAAATTACGTGAACTATTATAGAGCCCAAAACCCAAATGGGACGATTTTACTATCCGGGGGCGATATGTTCCAAGGGTCAGCCTTATCAAACTACTATATGGGATTATCAACTCTAAACATTATGAATGAAATGGGATTTGATGCGATGACTTTAGGAAACCATGAGTTTGACTGGGGCATTGATGTCATCCAACAATACTTTGATGGCGCATATGATAACTATGATGCAAACTTCCCGATCTTAGCAGCCAATGCCGTTAAGGCTGGGACAACTACCCCAATTGAACACATTGACCCATATACAATCATTGAACGTGGTGGCGTCAAAATAGGGGTTATTGGAACAATCGGAAGTTCACTAGAAAGCTCTATCGCTTATAGCCGCATCAATGGCTATGAATTCTTAGATGAAAGAAGTTATATTGAATATTACACAGAAGAACTAAGAACTGAAGAAGATGTAGATTATGTCATCTTGATGATGCATGATAATGGTTCTATTTATAATCTTGACCAATTAGCCAAACTAACAGGGTCCAAGAAGATTGATTTAATGTTTAACGCACATACACACCAACGTTATGTTAATGAATATTCCAATGGTCTATTAGAAGTCCAATCAGGTTCTAATGGCCGTTATGTTGGGACTGTAAGAATTGATTTATCTACAGGGTCTATTTCCGCTAAGAACGTTAATGATCACGAGGCATTATACGAAGCAGATCCGAAAGTAGAACGCTTGATTAATGCCTACAAACAAGAAACAGATGAACTCTTTAATAAAGAAATTATTCGTTCATCAAGTTACTATTCACAAGATGAAATCGCTAGATGGTTAGCAAAGGTAATTGTTAAACAAACAGGCGCTAATATCGCTTTCCAAAACTATGGAGGCACTAGAGCAGACATAAGACCTGATGAGGCTCTAACCTTAGGTAAACTCTTCCAAATATTCCCATTTGATAATGTCATCAAGACCGTTTTAATGGATGGTGGCATGATTAACAATATCAAAGATGAATACTTGTATAGTTCAGATGGAACAGTATTCCAAAGTGGGAAACTCTACTTAGTAGCAACCAATGATTACGTTTTTGATAAGACAGATGGGTTCTATAACGGAACTGAACCTAAATTTGATGGCTCATTACTGAGAGACATCGTAGAAAATGAGTTATTACTTCAAGCAATGGTTTATGATGAATTTGACATTAATAACCCTATCCTAACAACCAAGAAGGTAACTATTTTACCAAAAGCACTATACCAACAAGTTTATCTACAATAACAATTGACAAAAGCGCTATTCCTAGTTATAATGGAATAGCGCAAAAAAGGCCCTGTAGCCAAGTGGTAAGGCGCGGCACTGCAACTGCCTGATCGTCGGTTCAAATCCGGTCGGGGCCTCCAAAAAAATCTTGAATTGGTAGTGGAAAACCACCAAATAACACCAAATTATGCCCATTTAGGGCATTTTTTTGTATAAAAAGAACCTATCATAAGATTTGTGTGAACTGATACCAAAAACCTGTACTTAGTGTAAACTAATATGTATGCAGGAGGCATCATATGAAGGATAAAAAGAAAAAGAATAGACTATGGAGCGGAGAATTCAAGTTAAAGGTCGTTTTAGACATCATTGAAAATGAACTCTCATACAGTCAAGCAGCACGTAAATATGATATGAATTTATCATCAGGGAGTCTAAATGATACACTACCTGCAAGATGAATATATCTACTGGTCTAATCACGAAAGGATTAAGTTGACATTAGGAGGATACTCTCCTATATAATATAGACTGATGAATCAACAATGATATAATAACTACAAAGAACATAAAGTACAAGAAAATGGTATCAATTCATTTTATTCCAGGCTATGATATTAATGCATTGATAGTTTCCAAATACATTGAAAACTTATATAAAGGAGAAATCGTAATGTACGAAAGTTACACAAGACAGGCACTGCCTTCCAAAGAATATAGAGAACTTATTGGCTCTAGTATATGTGTTTTTAATTCGAATAATTCTTTTATTATTGAGAATCTAATTAGATTTGGTTCTGATTTAAGTAATTCTGATTGGTATGATCTTGTTGATAAGGTTTCAGGCAAACTGGTTCCAATTATTGAAGAAAATATTAAAGATGATTTAGGAAAAGAAATAGCTATAAAGTTTAAAGAGATTGTTGAAAAAAGAAATAGGATTGTGCATAGCTTTCAGATTACAGATAAGGATGGTAAGCAAAGGCTTGCTACAAAAGAAAAGACGGATTTTCAATTTATTGTTGATGAAGAGTATCTATTGAAATTTATTAAAGATAATGAAGAGTTATCAAGTTTACTCCATAGATTAAGAGGTTTTTGATATAAAATTGACAATAATATGTGTGCACGCCTTATTTGGTGTATGCTTAATATTAATTTATTCATACGTGCATATAGGTTTGAGATAATGTTGACTGATAATTTATAAAATACTATAATTCCAAGTGAGTTATAGCGTTTTTAATTTTTAAAAAAAAGAGAAAAGTAAATGTTCGAATACAAATTTGTTGAAGCAAAAAATTCTAAAGATGCCGAACTCGTAATGAACAAATATGAACTGATACCAAAAACCTGTACTTTGTTATAATACAAGTGTTAGGATGCAATCCTTACTGATTTATTGCCCCCCCCAAGATGAAGAATAGAATTAACTGAATACACCGAACGCCTCACATCTAAAATACGTGGGGCAATTTTTTTTAAAACTTGAAATATTGTAATGGTAACATAAAAGTAGACACTCAATATAATATATATAACAAATCACGACATTAAAGAATAATAAAAAAACATTCGATAATGACAACAATTGTCTTTATAATTGTTATAAAAAATGCGATAATAGACTATGTAAATAACGGTTCATAATTGAATAAAGGAGTGGCATAAAGATGATTAAAGATATTAAGAGTAGTGGCCTTTTGGACATCATCAAAGAAAAGTATGAACATGACACCATTTTGCTAGTAGCAACCGCCAAAGACAACGTGCCTAATGTTAGATCTGTGGATAGTTTTTTTTATGGTGGGTCCTTCTGGATTGTAACGGACTTGCGTGCGAATTATGCTAAAGAGATTAAGAATAATCCTTATGTGATGATCTCAGATGCTGGCCATAATCGATTTTGGTGTAAGGCAAGCATTGTAGGACATCCACTTGACGAATTCAATTTAGAGATTCGTAAAGTATACGAAAAAGTATTTCATAACTGGTATCATGAAGTGAACAATGAAGAAATTGATACCGTGTGCTATATTAAAGTAACCCCATATAAGGGCTATGTTCATAAAGATAAGCTTGGCTACACATTTGACCTAGCTTTAGATAAGGTGACGATAACTCCGATTACGCACCATATTGATGTAAAATTGGAACCATTTTGGTAGGAGATAACATGTATACTTATAAGAAAATAGATTTAAAAGATGTTGACCAATTAGCAGTTGACTATATGAATTACTTTAACCGATATGAAGAGGCAAGTTGGACATTAGAAAATGCAAAAAGAAGACTAAGACAACTCTTTAATAGAGAAGATGCGCTAGGCTTCTTAATGATGGATAAAGACTTAGTAATCGGATTTGGCGTTGGCGTACTCACTCAATTTGATGATGGATTAATCTTTGAACTTAGTGAATTACTCATATATAAAGCCTATCAGAATAAAGGAAATGGGTCATTATTAATTCAAAAACTTGAAACACATGCCAAAGAACAGGGCGCATTTAGAGCTCAGTTGTTTGCGTTTGATGATCAGGAACACACCAATTTTTATCAACATAAACACCAATACAGTATTGCTAAAAACAACCTGATTTGGACCAAAGCACTATAATCCATTAAGCAATCACTAAATTAAGGAGGTTCATATGGACGAAACAGCATTAATGTCATCACTTATTGAGTATGGTAACGCCCTTAGAGGCGCAGAAGTCTATTATAGAGAAGACTGGGAGTGCTTTTATTTTTCACTCTTAGGTAAGAACTTTGGACTATTGACGAATGAGCTTTTCACACTCAAGAATACACCAACCAAGAACACTGACTTAAGAGAAACTTATTCCTATATTATCCCAGGATATCATATGAATAAAAACCACTGGATTTCGATAAAACTTATGGAAAACCAACTGACCCTTGATGAACTCAAGGAACTCATTTATGAATCCTACTTGTTAGTCTATAAAGGGTTGAGTAAAGACGAAAAAGCAATTATCGATGAAATGCCTGATAGAAGGTAATAAGATGAAATATGTGTGTTTTTTAAGAGGGATTAACTTTAGTGGAAAGAACCGTATCTCCATGGCTAATCTTAAAGAAGTTTTTATAACCGAGGGGTTTACGAATGTTATAACCTATTTAAATAGTGGTAATGTTATTTTTGAAAGTGAAGAACGTAACACAAATAATCTAAAACACCTTATTGAATCCTTGATAAAATCTCATTTTGAACTATCAATTCCAGTACTTGTCATTGATCAAATAGGATTATCATATTTAGTCCATAATGCCCCTGCTTGGTGGAATACCTTTGATAAAAGCCGTTATGTGACTTTATTACTAATGATTCCACCAGTTAGTAGTGAAGAAGTATTTAATGACTTAGATAAATGGGATCCAAACATCGAAACAGTAGAGGTCACAAACTCTGGTATCTACTGGTCTTTCATCCTCGATGATTATACTAAAACAGCTTATTATAAACTTGCCTCAAAAGAGATTTCTAAACACATAACCATTAGAACCATTAATACAATCGTTAAGCTCTTATCGATAATGGATAAATAGCTTGATAACTAGTCACGGCTACTGTCTTTATAATAGGATAGTCACACATTTGGAGGTGTAGAATATGGCAAAAACCAGTTGGTACAACGAAAGACCCAATGCCTGTCATTTGGTATACTTAGACAAGAAATCCAAGGAACTTGAAAAACTTCTTAATCATGAAAAAACGATGATTATTAGAGGAGCTCAAGGCAAGAAATCCCCACTTGGCGGGAGAGCTAAAATAGGTGAGACTATTTATTTCGTTAACACAGGTGGCGATTTACGTGTTACACATAAAGGCGTTATTTCTAATGTGATTGAAAGCGAAAAAATGACACCTGAAGAATCTATAGCATTCATCCAAAAGTATGAGGCAGCACTGAACCTTTCAAAAGCTCAATTAGAAAGATGGAACGGCAAGAAGTACCTAGCCGTCTATGAGATTAGTGACCTTATAGAAATTGAACCTTTTACCTATAACCGTACGACCAATATGGATGATTGGATTATCTTAAGCGATATTAATGAGGTCAAAAAACTAGATTAATCAAATAACTTATACAAATAATAATACTTTGAATGTAAAACTAATGAAAGATTAGAAGGACGATGTTATACTGATTTCAGAGGTGATTTTTTTATGAAAAGAGTTCTAATTTATCCAATTCTATTATTAATTACAGTTTTAATTGCCACCCTAGGATTTCAAAGTTTTGATGGTGAGTCTTTATTACTACCATTGGGGGTTGTATTTGCTTACTTCACAGTGTTTTATGTGATTGCCCAAATCATTAAAGACAACTCAATAGTCGATATGGGTTGGGGATTAGGGTTCGTCTTTGGTAGTATCGCAACTTTATTATCAACCGATAACCCCACACTACTAAGTTATGTCGTAGTAATCTTTATCACACTATGGGGGACAAGACTCTCATTTAGACTCATAAGAAGAAACTTTGGTAAACCTGAAGACTTCAGATATGCCCAGTGGCGTAAAGAATGGGGCAATAAAGCAGTAATCATTGCGTTTTTTAGAGTCTTTTTTGTTCAAGGCGTTATCAACTTCATTGTAGGGTCTGCAAGTTATGTCGTGATCAAATACAATCAGTTCGAGTTTGAAGGTTTAGGCTTGTGGATTGTGGTTGTTGGTATGGCTATTGCTTTAACAGGATTATTCTTTGAAGTAGTAGGCGATGAACAACTTAGAAGACACATTAAAAAGGGCACAAGAACGCTCATGCAAAAAGGCCTTTGGTCGATAACAAGACATCCTAACTATTTCGGTGAAATCCTAATTTGGACTGGATTATATATTGTAGGATTCTCATTATTATTTACAAAGTCTGTGTCTATTCTTTTATACTTCGGACTTGTGGTTTCACCACTGATTATGAGTCTTGTTCTAATTAAGATATCTACACCACTCTTGGAAAAACATATGGCGAGATATCAAGGGTTTGAAGACTATAAAAAACGTGTTCCGATGATATTTCCTTTTAGTAAAAACTAAAAAGGCTTTTATAAATCGACTCTAATAAAAGTCGATTTTTTTATTGACTTGTAATAAAAATACTCGTATAATGGTTGACATGACAACTAATTGAAAGAAGGGATTTATATGAATCAAACGGTTGGTCGTTCAGTATCTATTCTTTATCGAAAGTATCAAGTCTATTTAAATAAAGCATTAAAACCTTTGATGTTAACAGGCGCTGAGTTGCCTTTTTTAATGGTCTTGTATAAAAATGAAGGTGTCTCACAGGATGAGTTATCACAGTATTTGATGATTGATAAAGCAGCAACAGCAAGAGCTTTGCAATCTTTAATCGAAAAAGGATATATTTATAAAGAGAAAGATTCTTTAGATAAAAGAGCCAATCAAATCTATTTATTAGATCTTGCTAAAGATAATCAAAAGGCCATTTTAAGGGTCTTAGAATACTGGCATCAGTATTTATTAGAGGGAATAGACAAAGACAAAGTCGATCTATTCATGAATGTGCTTGATTTTATGACAAACAAAGTCTTAAACATGGACTTTAGTACTATAGGAGGTAACGAAGATGGAAAAGAGTAATCCAATAGGGACGGAAAAAGTATCCAGTCTGATATTAAAATTTTCAGTACCAGCAATTATTGGTATGCTAATAAGCGCACTTTATAATATTGTTGATAGAATATACATTGGTAATGCACCAGGTCTTGGTAAGGATGGTTTAGCAGGGATTACCATAGCTTTCCCATTAATGATTATCATGATTGGGGTAGGGATTTTGTTTGGTGTGGGTGGAGCAACCTTATTCTCAATCAAATTAGGCCAAAAGAAAAAAGAAGAAGCTGAACTGGTTATGGGAAATGCATTCTCATTATTAATTATTAGCGGGATAGTAGTTTCTTTAATCGGAGCACTATTCTTAACCCCTTTATTAAAACTCTTTGGAGCAAGTGAAACGGTAATGCCTTATGCCAAAGCTTACATGGGCACTATTTTCTTTGGATCAGTCTTTCAAATCGTCAGTCTTGGGATGAATAACTTCTTAAGAGCGGATGGTTTTCCTAAAATGGCCATGGCAACGATGTTTGCTGGTGCTGGTGTAAACATCATCTTAGACCCAGTCTTCATCTACGGATTTGACATGGGCATGCAAGGGGCAGCACTTGCGACGATTATAAGTCAGTTTACTTCAATGGTTTGGGTTATGTTTTTCTTTTTTGGAAAAAGAGATAACCACAAAATTTATGCCAAAAACCTAAAGATTCGCTTTTGGGTGATGGTTAATATTATCTCATTAGGAATTCCAGGATTCTTACTTCAAATCAGTTCAAGTATCTTAAATGCTGTACTGAATAAGACCCTTCAACAATACGGCGGAGACATTGCTGTATCTGGTATGGGAATCATCAATAGTGTTCAAACTTTACTATTAATGCCAATCGTAGGCCTTAACCAAGGTGTTCAACCAATTGTAAGTTATAACTATGGCGCAAAGAACTTTGCTCGTATTAAAGAAGCGATGAAGATTGCAATTACTACTGCAAGTATCATTGTCGTAGTTGGGTTTATCCTAACCAGATTATTCCCAGAACAAATCGTAAGACTCTTTAATCAGGAAGAAGAACTGATTAAGGTAGCAGCACACGGCGTTGTCGCATGGTTTTGGATGTTGCCAGTCATTGGATTTCAAATTGTCGCATCCAACTTCTTCCAAGCCATCGGAAGACCTAAGTCTGCAATGCTGTTGACATTAAGTAGACAAATGTTGATTTTACTTCCAGCGATACTCGTACTTTCAAGACTGTTCGGTTCAGAAGGGATATTATATGCCGCACCAATCGCTGACTTCTTATCGGTTATCTTAACTGGCACATGGTTTTACTTTGGGATGAAAACATTAGAATCTAGAGCATTAGAAGCTTCAAACTATAATACTTTTTCAATAGAAGCATAAGGGGAAATCCAGAGATTCCCCCTTTATTTTTCTTGATTGTATAAAATCCGATAATAGTATATAATAAGTTAAGAAACTTGAGGTGGAAATGATGACAGAAAGTGTTTTAATGTTACTTTTATTAAGCTTACTACCACTCTTAATCACGTACATGGGAAAAGTCTATAGAGATAAAGCACCTAAGCATATTAATTGGGCATATGGTTATAGATCTCCAAGATCCATGAAGAATACGGATACTTGGGCATTTGCACACGAAACCATCGGGAAACTATGGTTATATGGCGGAATGATTTTAGAGCTCATCGTTGCTTTCACGATTATCGTTATTATGGATTTTCAAATTAAAAGTGGAGATTGGATTGTAACTTTATTTATGTTACTACCACTTGTGTTTATTTTCTTATCAATCTTCTACATAGAAAGCAGATTAAAAGGAACCTTTGATGAAACTGGTGCACGTAAGTAACTTAAATGATTTGACAATACTTTTACATTCAACTTTATCAATTAATGGTAAAATGTGATTGGGTGATAAAGTGAAGAATGTTGCATTTGTATGTGTACACAATAGTTCGAGAAGCCAAATGGCAGAAGCAATATCAAAGCATTTTGCCAGTGATGCCTTTAATGCGTTTTCTGCAGGTACTCAATTGAAAAATGAGATTAATCCAGATGCTGTAAAAACCATTCAAAAACTATACGGCATTGACATGACAAAAACGCAAACGCCTAAATTAATCGAGGCGCTTCCAAGGATTGATATCGTCATCACAATGGGCTGCAATGTCTCTTGTCCAGCGATTGAGTCAGACTATAGAGAAGACTGGGGACTAGATGATCCTACAGGCAAGAATGAACAAGCCTTTATTGATATTGCTAAAACAATTGAAATGAATGTCCTTAAATTGAAAGAAAAAATCCAATTAGGTATATAAATCAAAACGACATACTATCCCCACTAGTTGTGTCGTTTATTTTTTATTTTATGTGGTTTTTTAGAGAGAAAAAAACTTATAAAAAGTAATAATTCTCTATTTTCAAATTCATATAAAAGGCTTATAATAACATCGATAGGGCTATCGCCAAGCGGTAAGGCATCTGGCTCTGACCCAGACATTCGGAAGTTCGAATCTTTCTAGCCCTGATTCATAAATAAAAAAAGCTCGAGCGATCGAGCTTATTTGTTTTTGATACGTAGGACCACACACTTTAAGTATAAGGATTCATCCCCGCCTAGCAGGGCCGGATGATCTTTGGATTGGATTCTGAGTTCCACCATTTGTGCAATCTTGTTTGCGTCTTTAGCGGCTTCTTGAAGCATTTGTAAGAAAAGGTCAATAGTCATGTAATGGCTACAACTACAAGTATATAGATATCCGCCATCATTAATTAACTTCATCGCTTGAAGGTTAATGTCTTTATAGCCATTATAAGCGTTTTTGATGCTGTCTTGTTTTTTCGCAAATGCGGGTGGGTCTAGTACAATCGTATCAAAGGTTATAGATTTTCTTTGAAAGTCTCTTAGGACTTCAAACACATCACCTTGGATTGTACTAACTTGCATAAAGCCATTTAACAAGGCGTGTTTTTGAATGTTCTGGCAGGCAAGTTCACTGACGTCCACACAAGTAACGCTTTTGGCACCATAGTAGGCGGCATGTAAACCGAACCCACCAATGTTGGAGAAACAGTCAAGTACTGTTTTATTGGATGCATAAGGCTTAATAGCGTTGTGATTATCTTGTTGGTCTAGATAAAAACCTGTTTTTTGACCATTGATGATGTCTACTGTCATTTTTAAATGGTTTTCAAAAATGTGGATTTCTTCAGGAACCTCGCCATATAAAACGCCTTTGATTAATTCCAAACCTTCTTTTTTTCTAACCTGTAAATCGCTACGTTCATAGATACCTTTTGGCTTGAAGATTTCTACAAGTAACTTAACGAATAAGGATTTTCTCATATCAATGCCTAGGGATACGATTTGAACCGATAAGTAGTCTCCATACTTATCAACAATCAATCCAGGAATGCCGTCCGATTCGCCGAAGAATGCACGGTAGCTGTTTTTATAGCCCAAATCAAGTCTTGCTTGATTAGCTGAAATGATTTTATTCATGAAAAAAGCTTCATCGATGGGTTCGTCTTTTCTTGTAAGAATTCGTACGAATATCTTAGATGAGGTGTTTAAGAAGCCTTTTCCGATATAACGATTATCATGGCTATATACATAGGCAATCTCACCAGATTGAATGGTGCCTTCTATTTTTGAAATCTCATTTGAATAAACCCAAGGATGGCCTTCTTCAATGCGGATTTCTTCTTTTGGTTTTAGAATTATTTTACAAATTGACATAGTTGTTCCTCTTTTTCAAGAAAAATTATACCATGCTTAAAGATTATTCGTACTCAAAACAACATTTCAATGTTACAATATAAATAAATAGATTAATAAAAGAGGTCACTATGAAACTAAACTACAAAAAGACGATTTATGTTGGACTTGCCTTTATGCTTATTTCATTGTTTTGGCAAACTTATGATGCAATAATCACTAAAATATTAATTGATAAGTTTGGGTTAAACCAGTTTTGGAGTGGTACTGTGATGGCACTCGATAACGTATTAGCGTTATTTTTATTACCACTATTCGGAGGATTATCCGATAGAACGAACCATAAGAAGGGTAAAAGAACCCCATACATTGTGGTTGGGACAGTTCTAGCGGCTTTCTTATTTGTGGGCTTATCATTCACAGATAACTTACAACTTAAGAAACTAGAAGTAGAAACGACACTATCTGAGAAGTATGAAGACTTCGATGCATTTAGCGAAAAGACTCCAGTGACAACTTGGCAAGACTTGTATGATCGCACAGTCTTAGAAGGTTCGGAGCTAAAAGAACTTAAGACGATTATCGATGATACAGAAAACACAGATACCTTGACACTAGCGAACTATTATCAAGCTAGAGATGTTTATTATCAATATTTATCACGAATTGCTTATGATGTTACAATGTCTTCACCTACGGTATTTATCGTATTTATTGTGATGTTACTCTTCACGTTATTTGCGATGTCTGTATTTAGATCACCTGCAGTATCACTAATGCCTGATATTACAACCAAACAGCTAAGAAGTAAAGCAAACGCAGTCATTAATTTAATGGGGGCTTTAGGTGGAATTACCGCTATCCTTATGTTACAACAGTTTAAACTAGACAAGCATTCAATGGTCAGCTACGCACCAGCATTTATATTTGTTGGGGTGGTGATGATTTTGTTATTAGTCATTTTCTTATGGAAAGTGAATGAACCGAAGTTTGTTAATGAACGTCTAGAACTTGAAGCAGAAAACCACATTATAGATGAAGAAGAACATGAAGATCACAAAAACCTTCAAAAAGGGAAATTCATTTCATTAATGTTAATCTTAATTTCAGTATTCTTATGGTTTATGGGCTATAACGCTGTTACAACCAAACTATCAGACTATGCACCAAAAGTCTTAAATATGGGTTTTTCTACACCATTATTAATCGCACAAGCCACTGCGATTGTCGGCTTTATTCCAATTGGGATATTATCAATTAAACTTGGCAGAAAGAAAACCATTCTGTTTGGTGTATTGTTACTAACGATTTGTTTTGGCTCTGTGTATTTCTTAACTGAGAAGACAAGCATATTATTATATGTCGTATTAGGGCTTACGGGGATTGCTTGGGCCTCAATTAACGTTAACTCCTATCCAATGGTAGTTGAACTATCTAAGGGGTCTGATGTAGGTAAGTATACAGGTTATTATTATGCATTTAGTATGGCAGCTCAAATACTAACACCAGTTTTATCTGGGCTTCTCATGGACAACTCTTCTCTTGGAAGAAAAGCTTTATTCCCATATGCAACTGTGTTTGTTGTATTAGCATTCTTCACGATGTTATTCGTTAAACATGGGGATGCAAAACCAGAGAAGAAGTCACTGCTTGAAAATTTTGACGTTGACATGGATTAATACAATCAAGTGTTTACCGACTAAGGTAGACACTTTTTTTCTTATTAATGGAAAAAAAAACCCAAAAACACTATACTAAAGATAGAGGTGATCCTATGAAACTCAAACTCACTTATGCGCTTTTTCTTGGTTATACAGTAGTTCATTTAGTCTTTTTCTTTAGAAATGATGGAGCTTTATTTGAGACTATGAAATTAGAGTCTGATTTATTAGTATTATCAATATTCACCTTAATGGGGATGATTCCGCTTGGGTATTTCATTCACTTAAGAAGCATGTATGAAATTGACGTAAAAGGTTATATATTGATTGGGTTATCCTTTCTATTTGGGGCGTTTGCCTTAATCCCTTATTACTTTTATGAACACAAACCAAAAACAAATGCGAAAATAGATTCAAGATTTCTACTATTATGGATTGTTATATCCTTGTTTATTCTTACATTTGGTTTATTTTTCGGGTCTATCAAAACCTATAGTGAATTATTCGTTAAGGATTCATTTATCCATATAATGACGCTAGATTTTTGTTTCTTAGTCTTATTCACTTTCAGCAGGTTGCTGAAAAAAATTTACTAAAAAAGAAGGAATCCCGCGGATTCCTTCTTTCATTATTTTATTTTTGTTGGGATAAATCCTTCGAAAACAGCGTTGTCATAATGAGTTCTCATGTAGTCAAGTTCTTGTTCAGTCTTAGCTGCATAGGCCAAAATTTTGACACCTTTTTTCTTTTGTTTTTCAATGTATTTGTTGGGGATATCTTTTAATCCGTAATTGACAAAATCTGGTTTAGTTAGTTTGTTGGTAATTAGTGTTTTCATGATCCATTTGGTGATGAAGGTAAAATTAGAGTCTCTAAAGAACTCACTGATTTGACCTCTTATGACTTCTTTGGCATTTTTCTTATACCAATAAACGATATATGGGTTATAAGATTGAATGACGATTGGGCTATTAATCTTTTTAATGATATTGTAAACCGTTTCTGCATGTCTCGCTTTATCGCCAAATGGCTTAATTTCAATCATGATGGGGACACGGTTATTGATGTAGTCTAATACCGCTTCTAAGGTATGGATGGTTTCGTTGGAATCCATAATCTTATAGTCTTTAATCATTTCATAGGTTACATCTTTTAAAGCCATATCAATCCCACATAATCTTTTTAAGTTCTTATCATGGAACACTACTACAGTTCCATCTTTTAAAATGTTGGTGTCAAGCTCGATTCCAAAACCATGTTTAATCGCTTCATCAAAAGCTCTTAGAGTATTTTCATAAATCCCTTTGTCGTGATTGTGCAATCCGCGATGGGCGTATAAGTGGTTTGTTAAGATGTCTAAGTCTTTCATAGGGTCACACTCCTTACTAAAACTATAACAAAAGTTAGAAAATAATGAAATAGTTTCACTTGAAAAAGATATATTTATCTTAGGATAAGTGATATAATTTTTTTGGATTGAGGGATAGAATGCATAGAGTAGAATTACTAGCACCTGCAGGCACAAAAGCTTCATTTATTGGAGCAATCAATGCAGGGGCAAACGCGATATTCATGGCTGGCCAGAGATATGGTGCCAGAGCGTTTGCCGATAATTTCAGTGAAACAGAATTAGAAGAATCCATCTTTTACGCTCATACTCGGGGTGTAGAAGTTTTTATTGTTGTTAATACGTTAATGTTTGACAATGAAATTGAAGCGTTGTTATCGTATACAGATACGCTAGTTAAACATAAAATAGACGCTTTAATCGTCCAAGATTTAGGCTTAATTAAGCTTTTTTGTGATCGATATCCAAATACACCAATTCATGCATCGACTCAAGTCAATGCACACAACATCGCCCATGTGAAGTTCTTAAAATCCTTGGGGGTTAAACGCGTGATTCTCGCTAGAGAAACAAGCATTGATGTGATTAGACAAATTAAACAAGAGATAGATATTGAATTAGAAGTGTTCATTCATGGGGCGCTTTGTGTGTCATATTCGGGAAACTGTTTGATGAGTTCAATCTTAAACAAGCGTAGCGGAAATCGTGGGGCATGTAGCTACAGTTGCCGTTTACCTTACGAACTTATAAAGGATGACGAGGTCATCTCAGAGTCTTCATATTTAATGAGCGCTAAAGATTTAATGACTATTGAATACATTAACGAGTTAATCGAAGCTGGTGTAGATTCCTTTAAGATTGAAGGACGTATGCGTAAACCAGAATACGTCATTCAAACCGTATTGTCCTACAGAAAAGCGATTGATGCTTATTTGGAAAACAAGACTATTAACACGAAAGAAGAAATATCTAAACTCGAAAGAGTGTTTAACAGAGACTATACTAAAGGCTATATGTTTAATGAAATTCCTAAAGACATTAACAACAGTTACAGACCAAATCATGTAGGGATTAAAGCTGGGGTTGTCTTAGACTATCAAAAGGGGTTTGCGACAATAAAGCTATCTGAACCTTTGATAAACGGCGATGGCTATCGAGTCATTGGTGAGATTGATTATGGCAATGATGTCACCTATATGGAAGATAAGACTGGAAAAATCATTAAAGAAGCTTATCGAGGACAAACAATCAAACTTGAAGTTAAACAAAAAGTAATCAAAGGCTCAGACTTATATAAAACAACCGATAGTGCTTTGGAAAAAGGATTAGAAATCTATCTAAACACAAACTATAAGGTCTTACCACTTAAAGGGTATGTTAAGGCCTATGTCGGTAAGAAACTAACTTTATCGGTAAGTGTTGGCTCGAAAGTACTTGAGGTCTCTTCTGAAGAGGAACTAGCGTTTGCGATTAATCAGCCAACATTAGAAGATTCTATCATGGATAGTTTTAAATTGGGAGACACCCCATTTTACTTTGAAGAACTCATTGTATATACGGACCAATTAACATTTGTTCCTAAGAAAGTTATTTCTGATTTAAGAAGACAAATGGTAGAAATGATTTACCAAACACAAACGATAAGAACTGAAAGAACGATTAAACCTTCAGTGTTTCATAATGGTTTTGTTTATAATGACCAAGAATCCTTAATCGTTAAGGTTCATACAAAAGATCAAATGAAGGCAGCCATTGAAGCGGGCATCGAAACCATATATTATGATGATATATTGGATATTACTGGCATAGAACATTCTAACTTAATTCCAGTTAAAAAACGTATTTATGAACAAGACTCTGATTATTTAATCAAAGGACCTTCAGTAATCAATGAAATAGGCATGTTAATTCACAATGAAACAAAATACCCCCTTTATGCAGAGGAGTTTTTAAATGTCACCAACATTTATACTGCCAATGTGTTGTCTAACTTTGGGGTAGAAAGAATTACCCTTTCATCAGAACTAGATGCCCCATTGGTGAGTGAGTTTTCAAATCGCTATTTAACTCAATTTGGCGGAAGACCTAATCTCGAAATGGTTATTTATGGAAAGAAAGATTTAATGATTTCTAAATACTGTCCGGTTGCGAAAAGCTATGGATACAAACCTAATTGTAAGCTGTGTTTCAAAAATCAATACTATCTTAAAGATCAATCAAACGGGAAGTTTGCCTTACTCAATGATGGAAACTGTAATATGCGCATTATGGATTCAATGCCAGTGGTTTTAATCGATAAAATAGAATCGCTTAGAAATGCCCACATAAAGACATTTAGACTCGATTTCACAACTGAATCATCTAAGCAAACTAAAGAGATTATTTTATCATTCAAGAGGGCGCTTGAAGGTAAAGTCAAGGCTTTGAACATACTGAAGTTTCGAACAGGTAGATACGTCTAGTGTGTTTCGTCTTTTGATGTCTAATTATGTTTGTTAAAAGTACTTATTTTTGCTATACTATTTTTATGGGCGAAGCCTAGTAAAAAAACAATGAGGACTTGTATGGAACCAAAAAATAACAATAAACGACAACAAATAGTCGCATTTATTAAGGAATACAATTTAATTATTTCTTTTTTCTATGAGTTGTTTTTTGTTTTATTGGGACTTGTGTTACTTGGATTGTTGATAGATGAATGGTTGAATACTAAACCACTATTTACAGCTGGTTTCGCACTCCTTGGAGCTCTATCAAGCATATTTAATCTATATAAACGTTCAAAAAGGGGTAAGGCATGAAAACATTACATGATTTTAAAGACAACTTTAAATACACGTTAGTATTGATTGCAGTTAGCTCTATTGTTGCTTTTTTCTTATTTGGAAAAGCAGTAGCTATCTCAATTATCTTGGGTGGTGCTGGTATTATGTGGGGAATGAGTTATTTAGCTAAAAGTAACAGTAAACTCCTTACTGGAACCGTTAAACACAGTCCATTTAACGTTTCATATTTGTTTAGACTAGTTTTGTATGGGGTTTTATTGTATGTATCATACAGCATAGAAACCTTGAATATATTTGGAACACTTTATGGCTTATTAACCTTTAAGATTTCATATTATGGGGTGGGGCTATATAGAGTGTTTAGAGGAGGTAAATCATGATCTCGTTTTATAATGGGCTTTCATCGGCCATGAAAGGCAGTATTGCTGTCATGGTTGCCATTGCAGTTATTAGTTTTTTGGTGGGGAGAAGAGTTAAGAAACTCGATCCGCAAGAGCTTCCAAAAGGTGGAATGTTTATCGCTGTTTTGTTTGTAGATATGGTGAACAATATGATAAGACCAATGTTCCCAAAATACTTTAAGCAGTCGGCACCAATCATTATCACAATGTTCATGTTTGTATTACTTGCAAACTTCTCGAGCTTATTCGGATTTACAGCACCTTTATCCAATATCAATATTGCCCTTAGTGTGAGCATTATCGTATTCCTAACCATCCAAATTGGTGCAATGATTGTTCATAAACCGAAAAAACGTGCACAAAGCTTGTTATCACCAAACCCGCTTTTCTTACCACTTAACTTAATCGGTGAGTTTTCAACACCATTTTCTATGGGAATGCGTTTGTTTGGTAATTTATTGAGTGGATCGATCTTATCCATTCTAGTATATAGTTTCACATCTTATTTTGGAATCATTGCAGGCGCATTTATTCTGCATCCGATATTTGATGTGTTCTTTGGGGCAATACAGGCCTATGTGTTCTTAAACTTGTTTATCATCTTCCTCAGCTTAGCTGTAGAAGATTAATAATAAAAAAATAATAGGAGGAATTTTCACATGATAGATTTTGCAGAAGGTATGAAGTATTTAGCAGCCGCAATTGCAGTATTCACAGGTATTGCACCAGCGCTTGGTCAAGGATTTGCTGCAGGTAAAGCAGTAGAAGCCGTTGGTAGACAACCAGAGGCAGTTAATGAAATCCGTTCAACGTTACTATTAGGTGACGCCTTAGCAGAAACAACAGGTATCTATGGTCTTGTTGTTGCAATCATTCTAATTTTCGTTGCATAATAGTCTTTTTTAAGGAGGTAAGCATATGTCGCTTGCTGAGAAATTAAGTGATTTCGTTAGAGAGTCTTTGGGACTTCTTTTCGGATCTGGTCTTGAAGAAATTATTATTCAAATAGGTGGAACCATCTTACTTGTGATAGTAGTAAGAAAGTATTTTTGGAAACCATTAACGGAGTTTCTTGATAAGAGAAAAGCGTTTATGCAAGAAGAAATGGCTGCCGCTGAATTGATGAAAAACGAGGCTTTGAAGATTAAAGAAGATACAACAAAGGAAATCTCTGATTTAAGACAAACCGTCGCATCTTCGTTAGAAATCGCAAAGAAAAACGCTGAGAAAGAACGAGAATCAATCGTTTCTAAAGCAAAAGAGGATGCAAACAGAATCAAGAAACAAGCTGAAATAGAAATCGAAAGAGATATTGAAAAAGCTCAAGCTCAAATCAAGAAAGAAATTATCACAGTAGCCAAAGCACTTACTGAAAAAGTGATTTCTGAAAACATGGATGACAAAAAATACGAAACTTGGGTGGATAAAGCCGCTTCTGAGGTAGATTTATGACCAACGTTAGCTTTCAATACGCTGAAGCCATCTTTGCTTTAGCGTCTGAGAAACATAGCGAGTACGAGATATTAGCTATCTATGAGACGTTTTTAAGTGTTTTCAATGAGAGTTTGAGAAATACTCTTTTGCATCCGAAGATCACTAAGGTTGCGAAAAAAGAAATCGTCGGTTCTTTAAAACTCGGTTCTCTTTTTACGCATTTCTTGTTTGTTTTAATTGATAAAAATAGGATTGGCGATTTGGATTCAATCTATGTTGAGTTCAAACGTTTGATTGATCACAAAGAGAACGTTCTAAGAGTAGTGGTAACTTCTAAGATTCCACTTTCTAAAGAACAACTACTAACCATAGAATCCTCTTTGGAAAAAAAGCACAAACGAAGAGTCATCATTGAAACACGGATTGATCCTAAGATTGTTGGAGGTCTCAAATTTGCCTATGAAGGCAATGTTGTAGATCACACCATCAATCATTACATCAATTCTTTAAGTGATGCTTTGAAAGCATAGATAGAGGTGATTATATGAGTAAGATAAACCCAGTAGAGATTAGTTCTTTGATCATAGAGCAAATCAAAAAGTATGAAAATGATACTAAGACCGATCACGTAGGGACAGTCATTAGTGTCGGAGATGGTATTGCACTAGTTCATGGTTTAGACAACGCTATGAGTGGAGAACTCTTATTGTTTCCAAATAACGTTTTTGGACAGGTTCTTAACCTAGAAAAAGATTATGTTGGTGCGATTCTTTTGAGTGATTCAACATCTATTAAAGAAGGCGATGTTGTCAGGACTACGGGCAGAATCCTTGAGGTTCCGGTTGGAGATGCATTAATCGGGCGAATAGTTAATCCGCTTGGACAACCAATTGATGGATTAGGCAAAATTGATACATCTAAAACACGAACCATAGAAAGAAAAGCCACAGGTGTTATGGACCGTCAATCCGTAAATGAACCTATGCAAACCGGGATAAAAGTACTGGATGCTTTAGTACCGATTGGTAGAGGACAACGAGAATTGATTATCGGAGATAGACAAACAGGCAAAACAACGTTAGCTGTTGATACAATTATCAATCAGAGAGATAAAGATGTTATATGTATTTATGTCGCGATTGGACAAAAAGAATCTACAGTTGCTGCATTATATGAAACCTTGAAAGATCATGGTGCGATGGATTACACAATCATCGTTAGTGCTTCTGCAAGTGAACCATCACCATTACTATACTTAGCGCCATATAGCGGTGTTACAATGGCTGAAGAGTTTATGTTTGAAGGTAAAGACGTTTTGATTGTCTATGATGATTTAACTAAACATGCGATTGCTTATCGCGAGTTATCATTGCTTCTTAAGAGACCTCCAGGGCGTGAAGCGTTCCCAGGAGATGTATTCTATCTACACTCGAGATTACTTGAACGTGCTGCAAAACTAAGTGATAACTTAGGTGGCGGTTCGATTACAGCATTACCAATTATTGAGACTCAAGCAGGCGATATTTCAGCATATATTCCCACAAACGTCATTAGTATTACGGATGGACAAATATTTTTACAATCAGACTTATTCCATAGTGGTATTAGACCAGCAATTAATGCGGGGTTATCTGTAAGTCGTGTTGGAGGCTCTGCGCAGATTAAAGCCATCAAAAAGGTTTCAGGAACGTTGCGCTTAGATTTAGCATCCTTCCGTGAATTAGAAGCATTTACGCAATTTGGTTCTGATTTAGATGAAGCTACTAAAGCAAGACTTGAACGTGGTAAACGAACAGTTGAAATCCTAAAACAAGGATTACATGAACCAATGGCCATCGAAGAACAAGTATTATCTATTTTTGCACTAACCAGAGGATTTTTAGATAGCATTAAATTAGAAGATATTAGACGTTTTGAAAAAGGTATGATTGCTTTTTTCAATAATGATCAAGAAGGTGTGAAGATTTTGGATGAAATCAGACAAACGAAATCACTGCCTGAAGAAAGAAGACTTGTAGCACTAGTTAATAACTACCTGCTTCAATTCGTGTAGGTGTTTTATGGCATCTATGAGAGATATCAAAGGACGAATACACGCAACTAAAAAAACATCACAAATTACCAATGCGATGTATATGGTATCTGCCTCAAAATTAAAGAAGGCGGAAAGAGCCATCGTTAGTTATCGTCCCCTTATCAATAGACTTAATCAAATCATTCAAGGTGTTTTATCCACTAATGAAAACGAACATCCACTAATAACCCCTAGGAAAGAAGACATGATATGTTATATTATTGTTTCTTCAGATAGAGGGTTAGCTGGACCACATAACGCAACATTGTTTAGACGTTTTCAACAGATGATTAAAGATAAAGGCCCACATTCATTCGTGGTAGCTGCTATCGGACAAAAAGCCTATAATTTTGCGAAAAGAAATAAGTATGACCTCATTCATGATAAAGCTATTCATGTTAGAGACGATATTCAGTTTGTAGATTTTGTGGATATTACACAAACATTTATGAGTTTGTATAATCAAAAAGAAATTGACAAGATAGTCGTTATATATAATAAATATGTTAATACGATTACTCAAATAGTAGAGGAAAAACAACTGTTACCAATTGTCTTTGAAGAGGATGATGAAGAACAGGTTCATATTTCCTATCTCTATGAACCAGGTAAAACGGAGATTATTAATCATTTGTTACCGATGCTTGTAGAGAATCAACTTTACGGTTATATTTTAGAAGCTAAAGCCAGTGAACACGCATCTAGGATGACAGCAATGAAGTCAGCAACAGACAATGCGAAGGACATCATTAGAGCTTTAGAACTTCATTATAATCGTGCGCGCCAACAAGCAATTACAATAGAGTTGACAGACATCATTGGTGGAGCCAATGCAGTCAACTAAAGGAGGAAAATGATGAACAAAGGAAGAGTTGTTCAGGTCATGGGGCCGGTCATAGACGTTGAGTTTGATTCGAACTTACCAGAGATTAACCATGCCTTGCTCATAGATGAAAAAAACAATGCTGGTTTACAAGTTAAACTAACACTAGAAGTATCCCTTCATCTAGGTAATGGTATTGTCAGAACAATCGCTATGGATTCAACTGACGGAGTGTCACGTGGCATGTTAGTAACTGACACAGGCAAACCAATTTCCGTTCCAGTAGGTAGAGAAACGTTAGGACGTATTTTTAACGTCCTTGGCGAAGCAATCGACCAAAAAGATCCACTTGGATATTCAGTTAAACGTATGCCTATTCATAGACCAGCACCAAACCTAGATGAATTATCCAGTCAAGTTGAAATACTTGAAACAGGAATCAAAGTTGTTGATCTTTTAGCACCCTATATTAAGGGTGGTAAGATTGGACTTTTCGGTGGAGCAGGTGTTGGCAAAACAGTTCTTATTCAAGAATTGATTCATAATATTGCACATGAACACGGAGGTATCTCTGTATTTGCTGGTGTTGGAGAGCGTACTAGAGAAGGTAACGACTTGTATTCTGAAATGACAGACAGTGGCGTAATAAACAATACAGCGATGGTTTTTGGGCAAATGAATGAGCCACCTGGAGCACGTATGCGCGTTGGGTTAACAGGATTAACCATGGCTGAGTACTTTAGAGATCAAGAGCACCAAGATGTTCTTTTATTCATAGATAATATTTTCAGATTTACACAAGCTGGTTCTGAAGTAAGTGCCCTTTTAGGACGTATGCCTAGTGCCGTTGGATACCAACCGACATTAGCAACCGAAATGGGTAAACTTCAAGAGCGTATTACATCAACCAAAGAAGGATCCATTACATCAATTCAAGCGGTTTATGTCCCTGCAGATGACTATACTGACCCTGCACCAGCAACAACATTTACACACTTAGATGCAACTACCAACCTTTCAAGAAAGATTGCGGAAGAGGGCATTTACCCTGCTGTGGATCCATTAGCATCCACTTCAAGAGCACTATCGGTGGAAATTGTTGGTGAAGAACATTATAAAGTAGCTCGTGATGTTCAAAAGACCATTCAAAGGTATAATGAACTACTAGATATTATTGCAATCTTAGGTATGGATGAACTATCCGAAGATGACAAACTCATCGTTCATAGAGCTCGCCGTATTAGATTGTTCTTAAGCCAAAACTTACATGTAGCAGAACAGTTCACCGGACAACCTGGTAGATATATTAAAGTGGCTGATACTGTAAGAGGATTCAAAGAGATACTTGAAGGTAAACACGATGATTTACCAGAAGAAGCATTCCGTTTGGTTGGTAATATCGAAGACGCAATCGAAAAAGCTAAAAGACTATAGGTGATGATATGCAATTAATTGTAGTTACACCTCAAGGAAAACTCTATGATGAACAGGTTGATTATGTTGTGGTATCTTCTAATACAACAGGACAGTATGCCATAAAGAAAAATCACTTACCAATTATTTCAACCATTGATAAAGGGTATGTGAAAATGGTCAAGAACGGTGAAAACATGTTTGTTGTCATTTTGAATGGCGTTGTAGAATTTAGTGAAAACGTCTGTAAAGTAATTTCACAAGAAGCGCAAATTGGTTCTTCAGAAGTTAGTGCTTTTGAACATTTGTTATCAGTTCGTAAAGAACGTCTTGAGGAAAACAAGAAACGTCAAACCGACTTTGGTAAAGCAGAAAAAGAACTTATCGAAAATATACAAAAAGCAAAAGCAAGTAAACTATAAATTACGCTTTAGAATCAAAAACACTTTCAATCCCAATTTGGGTGAAAGTGTTTTTTTGATTAATCTAGTCTATAATCTAAAGTTAGCAATTAAGATTGACTGTGCTTTTTGATAATCCATTTATCCAATAAATATAAGTAACTTGGTAAGAAGAGAGTGGTCACAATAAATGCAAATACGGTACCTCTACTTAACAACAATCCAATGGTTTTAATTGCATCCATATCCGACACAATAAATTCAATTAAACCAGCAACTGATAGGATTAAGGCGGATAGAATTAATGTTGGTAAAGATTTAGATATCGCAATGTGAAGCGCCTCTTTCTTGGACAAAGATTTACGTTCTTCAATGTATCTAGAACTTACTAATACGGCATAGTCGATGGTTGCCCCAAGCTGAATGGACATTACTACTAGGTAACCGATAAATAATACATTATCACCAGTTAAAGTACTTAATCCGATATTCATCCAAATACTGGATTCTATCACCAACAATAACAACAATGGTAATATCCAGGATTTAAATACGATACCAACCACTAAACCAACCAATACTAAGGATAGAATTAAGATAAGTAAGTTATCTTCTAATACCATTTGCCTGATATCCCCTGTTGATGGCATGATTCCAATGTAATAAGCATCATTAAATGTCTCTTCAACTGTATCACGGATGGTTTGATCCAGTTCATAATAAGCTTTAGATTCTTTGTTGATATTAAGGTTTAGGATGATTCTACCATAACCATTACTTAAGAATCCTAATTTGATGGTATCAGGGATTAACGATCTTGGGATACTTGGGTCAACGGTTGTAACTAAGGATTGAACCGAAGTTACTTCAGGGATCAATGAAAGTTCTCCCACTAAATTGACTTCATCTATAACCGATTGTTCTTTAAATAAGATGACATAAGTATTATTAGCTCCAAACTTGTCTGTGATTGCTTCATTATCATCGTATACTTTTGATCCTGCGCTGGATGAATGTGTTTGATAAGTGAATGTAGTCTTGTTTTGAAGGAACAAACCGAAACCGACAAATAGGATGAAAAGAATTCCAAATAAAGTTTTCAAACTTACAATCTTATTCGAGAGTTTTGTAAACTTAGGCATAAAGACTTTATGTTTGGTTTTACCAATGAGTGGATATAGTAAATAGACCATCGTTGGCATTAAGAATATCATGGATAAATAAGAGAATATGATCCCTTTTGCAAGAACAATCCCGATGTCAAACCCAATCTTATACTGCATAAACATTAATGCAACAAATCCAAATATGGTTGTAAAACTGGATGCGGTAATTGACTTAAAAGAAGATTTCAATGCGTGTTTAATGGCATCCCCCTTAGGCAATGAGTCGTTATCATGTAATCTGTGTAGGAAGAATAACGAATAGTCAAAAGACATTGCTAACTGTAAAGCCATTGCCATGGTCATGGTAATAAAGGATATTTCTCCTAACAAGAGATTTGTGCCCATATTAAGGATGATAGCAACCCCAAGTGATACTAATACTATGAGTGCTTCAATATATGAATGTGTAAACAAAATAAGCAAGATAATGCATACTGGAATAATCAATACCATGATGAGCAATAGCTGCTTATTGGCAATATCTCTGGCATATTTATTATCAACCGCTTCACCTCTAATGTGAGTTGCTAAGTCTTCAATTTCTTTAATGGTATCATCGAGTCTTTCATCGTATCCATCTAACCCTAAAGCAACCGTAATCTTATAGTAGTCTCCGTTAATAAATGGATCTTTAACAGCACTAGGAATGAACTCGATTGGCGTCACGGATAAGTCCACATAATCATCTAAAAAGATAACATTATCGACGTAATCCATCGAAATAATGGCTTGTTTCACTGTTATGGCATCGCTTAGTTCACCTTTAACAACGACCTCTAACTGTGTTTGTTTTCCAAAGGACTCTTCGAGCACCTCGATTCCTTTATATGTGTTCGAATCTTGGCTTAAATATTTTGTCATATCATAATTAGACTTGACAAAGAAACTCATGATTATGCTTGCCAAAACCAACAATGATGTTACAACTAAAGTGATCACTCTACCCTTTTTTGTTAAAAAATAGCTCATAATCTATCCCCTTTCAAAAACTCTAAATGTTTATTTTAAATGCCTATTTAAATTATAGTGTATTTATGATATAAATAAGATATGAAATGGCATTTAAAACCTATTTTCAAATTGAGTTTAAGGAGGCACTATGAGAAACAAAGAAATCAAAGATTTTATCATTCAGGAAACAAAAGCCTTACTTTTAGAACGTAAAAATGTGACAATTAAAGACATTGCTGAAAGGTGTTTTATCAACATCGCATCTGTGAATTACCATTTTGGTTCAAAGGATGCATTGATCTATTTAGTGGTTGAAAAAGTCATTGAAGAACTTAAAGCAAATATTTTAATGGTTCTTCAAGAACATAAACACGAAGAAAAGAATGTTTTAATCGAGGAAATGATTAAATTCACCTATAATTTTGCTCTTGAGAATATGGGTATGCTTTACTATTTATTCATCAACCAAGACGGACAACAAAAATCCGCAAACCTATTCATCACCACTTTTTTTACCGACAATGAGTTTACAAAAATGATCTTTAAAGAAATCAAAGTATATAGTGACTCAGCCGATAATACGACCATTTTCGCAAGATACATGATTTTGTTCTCGTCATTCTGCATGCCTTTATTCATATCGATATTGAAGTCTGATGGGGACAATTCAATCGAGACATTTAAGGATGAACATTTCAGAAACGTTTTTATTAAAGAGTTATTAAGAATCATTGATACAAACTAGAGGGATATTATGGACATAGATGAACTATTAACAAAATTAACAATAAATGAAAAGATTGCTTTACTATCTGGAGATGGTATGTGGCATCTTAAACATTACGATAAACTTGGTCTGCCTAAGTTTATGATGACCGATGGGCCTCATGGATTAAGAAAACCTAAAAACGAAGATCCGATGGGCATTGCTGAGAGTTTCTTTGCAACTTGCTATCCAACGGCCTCTCTTTTAGCCTGTTCTTTTGACGTTGACTTAATGAAAAAACTTGGCATAGCTCTTGGAAATGAAGCAATCAGCCAAGACGTTTCGATGATCTTAGGGCCAGGAATCAATGTTAAACGGAGCCCACTTTGTGGCAGAAATTTCGAGTATTTCTCTGAAGATCCATTAGTATCAGGGTTGATGGGTAAAGCCTACATTGAAGGGGTTCAATCTAAAAATGTTGGCACATGCTTAAAGCATTACTTAGCCAATAATCAAGAAAAAAACAGAATGACAATCGATACGATTGTCGATAAAAGAGCCCTGTATGAACTGTATTTAAAAGGATTTGAGATAGCGCTTAAAGCTAAACCTTGGGCGTTAATGACATCTTATAATAAGGTTAATGGCACTTATGTAGCTGAATCAAAATATTTCCTACAAGCGATTGCTAGAAATCGTTTTGAGTTTAAAGGCGCATTTATCACAGATTGGGGCGCAATGAACAATCGTTTAAAATCGTTTAAGTCTGGACTCAATCTAGAAATGCCTGGATCCAAAAACAATGAACTAAAAAAAGCCTACAAGAATCATGATATATTAGAATCTGAAGTTGATAGAGCAGTAAAACCGGTTCTTTGGATGTTAAATAAGGCTAGTGAACCGAAAACAGTCGATAAGATAGATTATCATGAACTCGCGAAGAAAATAGCTTTAGAATCCATTGTACTACTTAAAAATGAATCGGTACTCCCACTTAAAACTAGTGAGAACATTCATATCATTGGTGAGTTTGCAGAAAAACCACGAATTCAAGGGTCTGGCTCGAGTATGGTTAACCCAAGAAAAGTAACAAGCCTTCTAGAAGTCTTTAGAGAATCAAACGTTAACTTTACGTATCAACCAGGATACTTCCTTGAAGATTTAGAAAATACCTCTAGATTTGAACCCGCTCTAAATGGGGTTAAGAATGCCGATAAGGTAGTATTTATGTTAGGATTGCCTGAATCATTTGAATCAGAAGGTTTTGATAGAACACACCTTAATCTACCTCACATTCAACTGGATTTACTTAATCAAGTAATCGAACTAGGTAAAGAGGTTATCGTTGTTCTTCAAGGTGGAGCACCCTCTTTAATGCCTTATAAGGATAAAGTCAAAGGCATTATCAATATGTATTTAGCTGGTGAATCTGGTTATGAAGCACTGTTTGAGATCTTATTTGGCCGTACAAACCCTTCAGGTAAGTTGGCAGAAACTTATCCAATTAAGTTAGATGATTGTTCTAGTGCTCCGTTTTTTCCAGGCGGAAAACACTCAGTATACTATGCAGAATCGATATATGTAGGATATAGATATTATGACAAAAAAGGCTTAATGGTCAATTATCCATTCGGATATGGTTTAAGCTATAGCGAGTTCGAATATTCTAACCTTGTTCTCACTAAAAAAACACTTAAGAAGAAAGAACATCTAATTGTTAAGGTGGATGTTGAAAACAAATCAAATATAGATGGTAAAGAAGTTATTCAAGTGTATGTGAGTAATTTAGGACAACTAGTACACTCTCCGAGTCAGGAACTAAAAGCCTTTAAGAAGGTATTGATAAAAGCCAAAGAAAAAGTGACAGTGGAGTTTGATTTATCGTACAATGACTTTAGTTATTTTGACGTAGACATTGATGATTTTAGAGTACATCAAGGTAACTATGCAATAAAAGTTGGGTCATCCTCTAGAGACCTAAATCTGGTAGAAGAGATAGTCATTCATGGAGATGACATTGACCCACAACCAAATAGTGTTTATGATACGTTGGAAAGATATATTTCCACGCATGATTTTGAAGAAATCTATGGTCATTTACCACCAAAAGACGATACAATACATCACAAGTTTGAACTTAACTCGACGATTGGAGACATCAAGCAAAAGAATATTGGAAAACTAATCTACAGAATTGGAATTAAAGAGATTAAAAAAGCCAATGCCAATGAAGCGACACGAAAAATGATGATTGAGCAATTCGAATCGATGCCTTTAAGAGCCATTCCACTATTCTCTCATGATAAAATATCATTGAAGAGAGTTAAAGGGATCATTAAGATTATGAACAAAGATTTAACTGGAGTATTCATGCTTTTATAAAGTGGGGTGATTCATATGAACGTATTGGTTACAAAGATAAAAGGGCTTCATTGTGGTTCATGTATTACAACCATAGAACGAATCGGTATCGAGAATGGTGCATCCAAAGTAGATATAAACTTATCGACAATGATTTGTAAACTCTACTATGAGAAACTGGATGAAGAAAACATGATGAGAAGTGTAAACAATAAGGGGTATACAATCGAAAAACTCGCAATCTATAACGAGGATGAGTTATGAAACATTGTCCGAACTGTGGGAACCCAATAGAAGAACAAGATGAATAATCTTATATAGAATGGTTTATATTGGCCCTCTTTATGCCATATTTATGAATAATCTCATACTTTTGGTTCAATAGAAATAATAAGAAAACTGCTAGAAGATTATTAGATGGGGTACTTGGATTTATTAGATTTATGTTATTTGCATTTATTGTTTTACTGATTTATGTGGGCGCATTATGGGCTGTTTCCTGGGGTGTAGTCATTGTGGTGAGTTACTTACCGAAAAAGATTTATACTGCCCTAATTGTGGCAGAAAAGCTGTTACAATGCCTGGTAACAGTATAGCTCTCCAGTTTTATTGGTTCTTATTATGTGCATTATTAAACATTTTTACACTATTAATATATGTATTTTATAGAAGAATTAATAAGAAAAATGCCTCAGCTATGCTATTAGGGTTGATTACGTTATTTGTCTTATATTTTATATATGAAAAATTGTTTTGATATTCAAAATTAAAACGTTGATTTCATTGACAAATAGCAACCTATGGTTTACAATTACATATGACTATTAAAGGGGGAGAATCAATATGGTTTTCGAAAGAGTGAAAAAAATGATCTTAAGCGAATTAAAAGTAGAAGAATCTAAAATTTCTTTAACTGCTCGCTTACAAGAAGATTTAGGTGCGGATTCCTTAGACGCTGTTGAATTAATTATGAACATCGAAGACGAGTTTGATATTTCAATTTCAGACGAAGCTGCTCAAAATTTAAAGACAGTTGGCGACTTAGTTACATACATCGAATCACAATCAAAATAAGACCTTTGAGTCTTATTTTTTTTTTGAAAAAGTGTTTTCATTTAGTTTATCTTGATAATGAATTTTGTAAGGCGTATAATGAACGAGAAAGAGGTGTTTATTTTGAAACTAATGGTTTTTATTTTGAATAAAACTGAAAAACTAGATAGATTATTAAAAGAACTTGCGAACGAACATTTAACAGGGGCAACTGTGTTTAATAGTTCAGGAATGGCTCAAGCTTTATCTGGTTCGAATGATGAGACTTTATCAAACATATTTGGCTCTATTCGTAACCTGCTTAAAGATAACAAGAAAGAAAATAAAACAATTATGATGGTTACTAAAGAAGAGAACATCAAACGTATTGAAGAAATCATTGAGGAAGTGGTTGGTAGCATTGATGAACCAAATACGGGTATTTTATTTACACTTCCGATTGATTATATAAGAGGATTTAAAACAAAATGATTTTATTTTACATGTCAATCATCCTAATAACAGGGTTGTTATTTGGGAAAATTGCTAAGAAGCTAAAACTACCTAACGTAACAGGGTATTTATTAGGTGGTCTTTTAATTGGGCCGTTATTAACAATGGCAGGCATTCATTTGATTCCTGAGGCAGCATATGAAGAACTACATATTATTTCTCAAATCGCTTTAGGATTTATTGCATTTACAATCGGTACGGAATTTCAACTTTCTTACTTCAAGAGGGTCGGTAAGCTTCCAATTGTAATCGCAACTCTCGAATCTTTTTTCGCGATTATCATCGTATTTGTGTTATTGATTTCTTTTGGTTTTGATATGAGGTTCTCACTTGTGTTGTCAGCGATTGCTGCAGCCACTGCACCAGCCGCAACCATTATGGTTATTAAACAATATAAAGCTAAAGGTGAAGTGACTGAAAACCTATTGAGCGTTGTTGCAATTGATGATGCAACAGCAATTGTATTCTTCGGGTTATTCGTAGCAATTGCAAAAACAATTGGATCCACATCAAATATATCTGTTACTTGGATGATCCTTAAGCCATTTGTTGAGATTATTGCAAGCCTTGGATTAGGGGCTATTGCAGGTATCCTACTCTCCTTTGGTGTTAAATGGTTTACAGGTAGAGGAAACCGTATTTCACTCTTACTAGCACTTTTATTCTTGATCGCATCAGCCGCTGAGATTGTGAAGCAATACAGCCCTGATTTTGAGTTATCTACACTACTTGCTTGTATGATGATGGGGGCATTCTTCACGAACCTTGCAAATGAAGAAGTCTTAGATACGGTCTTATACTTAACGGATCGTGTTACCCCACCAATATTCATTATGTTCTTTGTATTAAGTGGTGCTGAACTTAAGTTTGATGTCTTATTAACCGTTGGCGGAATTGGTGTAATTTACATTGTAGGTCGTGTGATTGGTAAGCTAATAGGTGCGTACTTAGGGGCAGAACTTGCCAATGGGTCTCCAAAAGTTAAGAAGTACTTAGGTTTTGGGTTAATCCCACAAGCCGGGGTTGCGATTGGGTTATCCATCGTCGCATCCGGTGTCGTACCTCAATATGCACAACAAATTTCTGCAGTCGTTTTATCTGCAACCTTCGTGTATGAAATGGTCGGTCCACTCATCACAAAGAAAGCTTTAACAGCCGCTGGAGAAATTACGCCTGAATTAGCCAAACAAAAAATGTCTCACTAATAAACTTAGTATATAATCCTCAGCCTAAAGAATCATGATGATTCCAGGCTGAGGATTTATTTTTTGATAGTTTTAGTTTTAAAAAACTAGTATTTGTTTTATAATGGTAAATAGACGAAAGAGTGATAATATGGAATATAACTTTAGCGCCATAGAAAAGAAATGGCAAACTTACTGGTCAGAACGTAAGACTTTTAAAACTGAAAATGACCAAATCAAACCAACTTATTATGTATTAAACATGTTTCCTTATCCATCGGCTCAAGGATTACACGTTGGACACATAGAATCTTATACAGCGACCGATATTATGAGTCGTTTTAAACGTATGCAAGGCTATAATGTGATGCATCCAATGGGATGGGACGCATTTGGACTACCTGCTGAGCAATACGCCCTACAAACCGGGAATGACCCAAGAGAGTTCACCTATAAGAACATTGGAAACTTCAAAAGACAAGTTCATGAAGCCGGAATCGGTATTGACTGGGACAGAGAGTTCGCAACCTCTGACAGTGAGTACTACAAGTGGACTCAATGGATTTTCACAAAACTATTTGAACATGGATTAGCTGAAAGAAAAGACGTTGAAGTTAACTGGTGTGAAGGCTTAGGAACCGTTTTAGCCAATGATGAAATCGAAATTAGAGATGGCATTATGGTATCTGAAAGAGGTCACTACCCAGTTACTAAAAAAGCCATGAAACAATGGGTTTTAAAGATTACCAAATATGCAGACCGCTTATTGGAAGACTTAAACTTATTAGACTGGCCAGATCACATCAAGGAAATGCAAAAAAACTGGATTGGTAAGTCAACCGGAGCTAAGATTACTTTCAAGGTTGCACACAGTGCTCATAGCTTTGATATCTTTACTACTAGACCTGATACCTTATATGGGGCAACCTATGCAGTATTAGCACCAGAACACCCATTAGTATTAGAAATTGCTTCTCAAGATGAACTAGAAGAAGTTAAAAGATACATTGAAATTACCAAACAAAAAACAGACCTTGATCGTGGAGATTTAAACAAAGATAAATCCGGTGTATTCACTGGGGCATTTGCGATTAACCCAATCAACGGTAAAAAAGTACCAATTTGGATTGCTGACTATGTATTAGCATCCTATGGCACTGGCGCAGTTATGGCTGTACCAGCTCATGATGAAAGAGACTATGAGTTCGCATTAAAACATGGACTAGATATTATTAAAGTCATTGAACATGACGAACCTGGTTGTTTTACTGGTGATGGTTTCCACATCAACAGTGACATCATCAACGGATTGATGAATGACGATGCAAAAGAAGTCATCGTTAAACACCTTGAATCCTTAGGCGCAGGCAAGAAAGAAATCACTTATAGATTAAGAGACTGGGTATTCTCAAGACAACGTTATTGGGGTGAACCATTCCCAGTCCTGTTTGATGAAGACGATAACGTCATCACATTAAGTGAAGAAGAGCTACCACTTGAATTACCAAAGATGACCAACATCAAACCTAGCGGAACCGGTGAATCTCCACTAGCCAATCTATATGAATGGATTAACATTGAAAAAGATCAAAAACGTTACCGTAGAGAATCCAATACCATGCCTCAACTTGCAGGTTCTAGCTGGTACTATATTGGTTACGTATTAAAGACACTAGTTGGATTCATTCCACTTAACACAGAAGAAGCTAAAAAAGAGTTGGACAAATGGCTACCAGTTGACTTATACATCGGTGGTGCAGAACATGCTGTCGGACATCTACTTTACTCAAGATTCTGGCATAAGTTCCTTTACGATTTAGGACTAGTTAGTTCAAAAGAACCATTCTTAAAGTTAATTAACCAAGGTATGATTCTAGGCTCTGATAACCAAAAGATGAGCAAATCCAAAGGGAACGTCGTAAATCCTGATGAAGTTATTTCAGTTTATGGGGCAGATACCCTAAGACTTTATGAAATGTTCATGGGACCACTTGAAGCCGATAAACCTTGGAATACCGAAGCGATTGATGGTGCAAAACGCTTCTTAGATAGAGTATGGAGAATGTATTACTTACCAATCGAAGATGACGTTCCAGCCCTAGATTTTGTTTATAACCAAACCGTGAAAAAAGTCACTGAAGACTACGAAAAACAAGCTTTTAATACAGGCATCTCTCAAATGATGATTTTCGTAAATGATGTCTACAGACAAAAAGTATTCTCGAAAGCACAAGCCATTGGGTTCTTAAAACTACTTAATCCAATTGCTCCACACATTACAGAAGAACTATATCAAACTGTATTCAATAAGAAAGACACCATTGCCTACCAAGAATGGCCAACTGTGGATGAGTCTAAATTAGTATTAGATGAAATCGAAGTGGTTATTCAAGTTAATGGTAAACTAAGGGACCGTATTAGTGTTAAACCAAACGAAGATGAAACCCTAGTGAAAAAACTTGCACTAGAAGCTCCAAATGTCGTTAAGTTTACCGAAGGCTTAGCGATTGTAAAAGTCATCTATATCCAAAACAAAATTGTTAATATTGTTGTAAAAGGCTAATAAAAAAACGCGATTATGCATAAGCATAGCCGCGTTTTATTTTTCTATCACAATGACATAAGGCGCATTGTTTCTATTGTGTATTTTTAAAGTATAGGTCAAATAATCATTAGGCAAAGACTTAATGAAATGATCTAAAGCATTAGATTCTTTCATCCCCTGTTCATGACCTGGATAAGCCGTTATGAGGATGAACATACCCTCTTTCAGCAGTTTAGATAATTCTTTAATTGTGAATAGCGTGTCTTTCTCTAAAGTCGTTATGGTTTTATCACCATTTGGCAAATAGCCTAAGTTGAAGACGACGCCTTTGAAAGGAATATTGTAGCTAAACATGTTAACAAAAGAATCATGATGAATTTGGATATTCTTAAGACCTTCTAGTAGGTTTTTTGCTTGATTAATAGCCTCTAATTGGATATCGAATGCGACTACATTTGCACCAAGTGAGTTTAAGTATAACGTATCATGACCATTCCCAAGTGTCGCATCGATAATTATGTCATTAGGGCTTACATGATTATTCAAAAATGATCTTGTAAAATCATGGATCAGACTATTTCTCATATTGGTCCCCTTGCCAGGCATTTAAGAATCTCATTCTTTTGTCAATTTCATTTTGGACGATGAACTTTTTCAAAGTCCATTTTGGCTCCATAAGGAGTTTTGCTGGAGCGTCCCCAGTGACTCTATGAACAATAATCGAAGGGTTTAGAATTCTTAGCTGATCAACAGTGATATCTACATACTCTTCTAAGGTAAGAATTGGGAATGGTTTTTTCTTAAAATCAAAGCCCATTTTGGTTTTTTCCATCACATGAAGCATATGAATCTTGATGCCTTGAACATCGAGTTTGTTAATATGTCTAACGGTCTCTAACATCATTGCTTTGGATTCATAAGGCAACCCATTAATGATGTGTACAACGACTTCAATGTTACGGGCTCTTAGTTTTGATACGGCATCGTCAAATGACTTTAAATCATGTGCACGATTGATCAAATTAGAAGTACTTTCAAAGATGGTTTGCAAGCCAAGCTCTACCTGTAAAGGCATCCTTTGGTTTAAGTCACCTAAATACTCCAAAACATCGTCTGGAAGACTATCAGGTCTGGTTGCTACAGAGATCATCACGATGTTAGGATCAAGCGTGATCGCCTCATCAAATAATGATTTAATTTTAGTAAGCGGTCCATGGGTATTCGTGTTTGCTTGAAAGTATACTACATAATTGGCTTTATCAGGCCATTTCAAGTGCATCATTTCTTTTATGTTATCAAATTGAACCCTTAAGGGATCGTATTTACTACCAGCAAAATCGCCAGAACCCAGTGGGGTACAAAACGTACAGCCCCCTTTGGCTACAGTCCCATCAATGTTCGGACAAGTAAAGCCACCATTTAAGGCAATCTTAAAAACCTTGTTTGGGAATTTATGTCTATAGTAGTTGTTTAATGTGTTATAATGTTTCTCGTCAGTCATCAAATTCATCTAAAATCACCAATTGTATTTTAACATATAAATGTTAATATGTTATAATAAGTGATAAGGAGTTTTATCATGTTAAAAAGACTAAATATCTCGATTTTTAAACCTAGCAAAATTGCATTTTTCCTTAAAGACAAACTCGGCTATATCACATTATATATAGCCTTTTTATCATTACTTGCGAGCATGCCGATGATACTACGCATTGGGTTTTCGAACAGTGCACCTAAAGACATCAAAGATGAACTTACAAGCACACTTATACAAAAGAATAACAACTGCGTCATCATTGACGCTAAACTTGATCCAAACTGTACAGGAGAAGCGTTTAATTACCTTGCTTTTAGAATTGGGTTCAACGACAACTCTGAAAACGCCTTATATCAAGTGGTATTTGAAGAAGAAGGCCTGTCTTTCTACTTAGACCAAACCAATGTTAAAACATACACTTATCAAACACTTAAACTTGACAACCTATCTCTTAATCTCGCAACCTCTAATGACCAAAAAGCATTTAAGAATGCGATAGATATTATCTATATGGATATCAAGCCATTGGCACTTGTCTATGGCGGGTTAATGATGTTTATGGCCAATATGATTTTATATTTCATCCTAGGTCATATCATGGCATTTTTCTATGGATTAAGACCTCAAAAACTTCGATATAGATACCGCTTTATAATGGCAACCTATGCCCTTACAAGTTACTTTGTATTGGTATTGATTGGGGAACTATACGGACTTGGACTTGTCAGTTATTTGGCTCTGATTCTCCCTTATATCTATATGGGTATCGCATTTAGAGGTCTATTAAAGATGTCTAAAATCGTCATTGTAAGTGACCAAAAAGATGATGAAAGTAAGGATAAAGATGAATAAATTTGAATTATTTCTTAAACAATCAGGCTTTAAGGATGAACAACTAAAAGAAGCAACACTTAGAAATGTGTTAGTCGATTCTAATGCTAAACTCTGGACATTTTATATCAATTTTCCAAAAGCACCAGAACCTAAATCACTAGACCTATTTATTAAACAACTTAGACTCTATTTTTCAGTTCCGGATGTTGTCCTTGGAATAGAGTATCAATTTACCTTTCAAGACCATGAATCTTGGAAATCTTATGCAATGGATTTCTATAACTGGGTCTTACAAAATCTAACCTCAGAAAGAGCAAGTTTAAACATTTTTAGAAACTTTAATGCTCGATACGAAGAGGGGCAATTTTATTTGGAAGTAGACGAAAATAGTCACCATCTAAATAGATACTTGCCTTTTTTTATGCAAGCCTTTTTAAAGGTGGGTATTCAAACTGAAATCAAACTAGAAATTAAGAAGGAGCTTGCTTCAGTAGAAACCCAAATCAAAAAGGATGAATCTAAAGCCATCAGTGAATTAAAGGCTTTACCACCAAGAGAAAAAGAGGAACCGAAGAAAGCTTTAAAAAACTTTAAACGTGTTTATAAAACAGATAAGATTTCCCCAATTAGCGAGATTCCAAAAGATAATTACGAATTGGACAAATACCAAAACACAACTTCAGACTTATCGTTTGCGGTTGAAGGAGCAATCATCAAGTCTGAAGTACGTACATTGAAGAATTCTTCCTTACTACAAATGACGATTGCTGATAGCGATGATGCGATCATCGTTAAGCAGTTTTTATATAAAGACGAAGACATCAAAACAGCTGAATCCTATAAGACAAACGACATTGTTCGTGTTATGGGTAGAGCTCAATACGATACCTTTGCGAAAGATGTATTAATCATCGCGAACATCGTAGAGTTTGTTGAAAAAACCAGTAAAAAAGAACGTAAAGATACTGCCAAAGAAAAGCGTGTTGAGTTCCATTTACATACCAAAATGTCCAATATGGATGGACTTACAGATGTGAAAGACTATGTTGATCAAGCCATAAAATGGGGTCATAAAGCGATTGCATTTACAGACCATGATGGGCTTTATGCATACCCTGATATCGCTAAAGCAACCAAAGGCACTTCAATTAAACCAATCTATGGGGTTGAACTTACTTATGTGGATGAATCCTCATTTAGAATTGCCTATGGAGATCAACCAATCGACTTAAGAAAGTCCAGTTATGTGGTATTCGATATCGAAACCACTGGGCTATCCAGCACACGTGATAAAATCATCGAAATTTCTGCAGTCAAGATTGAGAACATGCAAATTGTTAGTCAGTTCTCTACATTCGTTAACCCAGAAGAAAAAATCTCTGAGTTTACGACAGAGTTAACCTCGATTACAGACAATGACCTCGTTGGCGCACCAAAAATAGATGAAGCCATGCCTAAGTTCATTGAATTTTGTGGCGATTCGATTTTAGTTGCCCATAACGCAACCTTTGATATTGGACATATCTATGCCAATATGGAGCGTTTAGGGATCAAAGAAAAAGTATTTCCTGTTATTGATACCTTAAATATCGCTCGTTATTTTTACAATAATGAGTTGAAAAAATATAATTTAAAGGCAGTTGCAAAACTCTTTAAAGTGAAACTTGAACAACACCATAGAGCAACCGATGATGCCATGGCAACCGCCCAAGTTTTCATTCAAATGCTTCAAGACCTCCTTAAAAAAGGCATTGAAACGCATGATTTAATCAATAAAGCAATTAGCCTAGATGAAGCCTGGAAACATGGCTTTGGTAACCACATCAACATCTTGGTTCAAAATCAAGTAGGGTATAAAAACTTATTTAAGTTGATGAGCGATGCCCTTACAACCCATTTCTATGGGGGGCCAAGACTACTTAAATCTACCATCCTTAAATACAGAGAAGGCCTATTGTTAGGTTCAGGATGTTATAAGGGCGAAGTTTTTGAGACTGCAATGAACCGTAGTGAAAAAGATTTAAGAAGTGTTATGTCTTTCTATGATTACATTGAGGTTCAACCGCCTCTTAGCTATAAACATTTAAGAGAATCATTAGGGGCAGAGGCAGACGTTAAGATTGAATCGATCATTAAGACGATTATTCGTGTCGCAAAAGAAGAAAACAAACTTGTGATTGCTACAGGAGATGTCCACTACCTCAATGAGTCAGACTCAATATTTAGAGACATTTACATTAGAACTAAACTGGTTGGTGGTGGGATTCACGACCTTGCTCGTTACCAAGAGACCCCAATTCAATACTTTATGACAACCGATGAAATGCTAGACGCGTTTAAGTTCTTAGGAGCTGAACTCGCGTATGAAATCGTTGTCAAAAACACGAACAAGTTAAACAGTGACATCGATGCCATTCAAGCATTTCCTAAAGCACTATATTCCTTAAGAGATGATGCCTTTAAAGATAAACTAGGCGTTGAATCGATCAAAGATGAGATTCACCGATTGGTCTATTCTAAAGCCAAGAAGCTTTATGGAGAAACCCTTCACCCTGTTGTAACAAAACGTGTAGAAAGAGAACTGAAAAATATCATTGAAAATGAGTTCGGTCCAATCTACTATATTTCATACTTACTAACGAAGAAATCATTAGATGATGGGTACTTAGTTGGTTCTCGTGGATCTGTTGGGTCAAGTTTAGTAGCTACCTTAATGGAAATCACAGAAGTTAACCCCCTAAAACCTCATTACAGATGCCCTAATGGAGACTTTACTGTATTCAAGATGTCGCCTGAAGATATTGAAATTTATGGAATTACCGACTTAGAAAAAAGCTTCCAGCCTTATTTTGAAAATATTCAATCCGGTTATGATTTAGACAATCGTCATTGCCCACACTGTAATCATTTACTTGAAAAAGATGGACAAGATATTCCATTTGAAACCTTCTTAGGATTTAATGGAGATAAAGTGCCAGATATTGACTTAAACTTCTCGGGAGAATACCAAGCCAAAGCTCATAATTACGTTAAAGAATTATTAGGTGAAGACCATGCCTTTAGAGCAGGAACCATTCAAACGGTTGCTGAAAGAAATGCGTTTGGTTATGTTAAGGGATTCTTAGAAGACAAGCAAATGACCAATGTTAGAAACGCTCAAGTTGAAAGATTGGCGAAAAATATTGAAGGTGTTAAAAGAAGTACCGGACAACATCCCGGCGGAATCGTTGTCGTACCAGATGACAAAGAAATCTTTGATGTTACGCCAATTCAGTACCCTGCTGATGATGTTACCTCAGAATGGAAAACCACCCACTTTGACTATCACTCGTTTGAAGATAACTTACTCAAACTAGACATTCTTGGTCATGATGACCCAACGATGATTAAGTTCTTAATGGACTATGTCAGTGAACATCCAGATGAGTTTCCATTTAGTCGTGCCCAAGACATTCCTGTCGATGATAAAAAGGTGTATGAACTCTTTGGAAATACTACTTGTATCGGATTAAATCCAGAAGATTTAGGCAGTGAAGTTGCCTCCTTTGGGATTCCAGAACTTGGCACAAACTTCGTAAGACAAATGTTAACCGATACAAAACCCAATAGTTTTGCAGGACTTGTCAAAATATCAGGGTTGTCTCACGGTACAGACGTATGGCTAAAAAATGCCCAAGACTTAGTATTAAACAAGAAAGAAGAGTTCCATGGCATTACATTTGACCAAGTCATTGGTTGTCGTGACGATATCATGGTTAACTTGATGGAATTTGGTATGGATCCACTAAAGTCTTTTGAAATCATGGAGTTCGTTAGACGTGGGAAACCATCCAAGGACAAAGAAAAATGGGCATCTTATGCGGAAGTTATGGAACGTAACGGTGTGCCTAAATGGTACATTTGGAGCTGTTCTTTAATTAAGTATATGTTCCCTAAAGCCCATGCTGCAGCTTACGTATTGATGGCTGTTCGTATTGCTTGGTTTAAAGTCTATAAACCTTTATTATTCTATAGCGCATTCTTCTCAAAACGTGCAGACCAGTTTGATTATGAAACCATGGTTTTAGGCACGAACGCGATTAGAAATAAACTTCAAGAATACGGCAGAATGTTTAATCTGTCTGTTAAAGACGAATCGATTGTTACAAACCTTCAAATTGCCCTAGAAATGACACTTAGAGGCTTTAAGTTCTTAAAAGTGGACATTAACTTAAGCGAGGCTCAAACGTTTAAAATTGAGGGAAATGCACTTAGAATGCCTTTCGTCTCAATTGATGGTTTAGGGACTCAAGTTGCGATTGATGTTGTTGAAAAACGTAATGAAAAAGCGTTTACTTCTAGAGAAGATGTTAAAAATCGTACTAGAATCAATAAAACTGTCTTTGAAAAGATGGAAACCTATGGCGCATTTGACGATTTAAATGAAGAAAATGATGTGATTGATCATGGTTTATTTGCACTTTAGCATAAAGTGATTTATAATTAAAAATGAAATGGAGTGATTAATATATGTACAAACACAACAACCCTGTATTTTCTAGAATGGAAAAACAAGAAGAAGCCTTCTTAGGGTCTCAAGCCTCTTATCTAGGTATTACTTTAAAAACAGTATTATTATTTGCAATAGCAATCGCATTTGGTCTATTCACATTGACTTTAGCGGATAGCAATCCTGGTCTATTTGTTGGGATTTTGATTGCATCAATGTTCACAGGTTTTATATCCGTAATTGTTGCTACAACCAGTCTAAGACTATCTAGATTATTCTCAATCATCTATGCGATGTCTGAAGGGGTAGCTCTAGTCATTATCAGTTTAATTTATGGGGCAGCATTTGGTGGTGCAAACTTCATTTTACTTGCTGTGCTAATTACTTCAGGTATTTTCGTAGGGATGCTAGCACTTTATTCAACCAGACTCATTCAAGTTACTAGTCGATTTAGAAGAGTTGTCTTAGGATTTGGATTTGGATTGATTGCGACAATGTTATTTGTATCCATCGCATCTATCTTTGATGGTGGCGCAATGTGGTATACATTATTTGGTAATCCTGATAGCCCACTAGTACTATTCTTATCTTTAGTATTCATTATGTATGGCGCATTCATGCTTACATTGCATTTCGATACTGCAGAAAACATGGTTTCAAATGGCGTATCTAAACGTTATGAATGGATGGTATCATTAGGTTTAATGGTATCTATCGTATATATTTATTATCAAGTTTTAAGATTACTTGCAATCCTTGCTTCAAGAAGAGACTAAATCACAATAATAAGGAAGTAGTACAAAACATACTTGTTTAAAGAGAGGACATGGTTGGTGTAAATGTCTAATAGGTGGTTTTCGAATTCATCCTTTATGTGGTGCTAATCACACCCGTAAGCCTGCGTTAAAGGTATAGAGTGCTATGGAAACATAGAACTAAGGTGGTACCGCGATATTTCGTCCTTAGATTATAAATCTAGGGACTTTTTTATTAAGAAAGGACAAATCATGGAAAATAGACTAATTTCAATTAAAAATAAAGCCGTTGAAGCGCTTTTGTCAATTGATCAAATGACAGACTTAAACAATCTTAAAGCCAGTTTCTTAGGAAAAAAAGGTGAGATTGCCGAATTAATGATGGGTTTAAAAGACTTATCAAATGAAGAAAAACCAAAAGTTGGGAAACTAATTAATGAAACCAAACAAGTATTAGAGGCCCTATTTGAAGAAAAGAAAGCTCAAATCGAAGCGAAAGAAATCGCAATTAAGCTTGAAAAAGAAGCCATCGATGTGACCTTACCAGGAATCAAAAAAGAGATTGGATCTGCTCACTTATTAAGTCAAATCGTTGAAGACCTTGAAGCCTTTTTCATTGGCTTAGGCTATGAGGTTAAGGAAGGTCCAGAAATCGAAACTGACCACTATAACTTCGAAATGCTCAACTTAGAACAAGGCCATCCTGCAAGAGCGATGCAAGATTCTTTCTACATCGATCCAAACCGTTTACTAAGAACACATACCTCACCAGTTCAAGCGAGAACCATGTTACAATCCGAGGGTAAACCAATCCAGATCATTTGCCCAGGTAAAGTATACAGAAGAGACGATGATGACCAAACACATAGCCATCAATTTATGCAAGTTGAAGGGTTAGTGATTGGTAAAGACATTTCAATGGCTAACCTTAAAGGGACCTTACTAGCATTCATAAAACACTTCTTTGGTAAAGATAGAGAAATCCGTTTACGCCCTTCTTATTTCCCATTTACAGAACCATCCGTTGAAGTCGATGTATTCTCAGAAGATGGTAGATGGATTGAAGTGCTTGGCGCGGGAATGGTTCATCCAAATGTATTAAAGATGGGTGGATATAATCCAGATGAAGTACAAGGGTTTGCATTCGGTATAGGGGTAGAAAGACTAGGTATCTTAAAATACGCCATCGATGATATTAGACAGTTTTATACAAACGATTTACGTTTCTTAAAACAATTCAAGGGAGGTCGCTAATATGAAAATATCTACAAATATGCTTAAAAATGTATTAGGTTACCTACCTGATAATTTATATGAATTAACCAATGGCTACATAACAGAAGTTGAAGACTATCAAAAAATGGTTGTCGCAAGCGGGCTTGTGACAGGCTATGTTTTGACTTGTGAAGACCATGAAAACTCTGACCACTTACATGTTACAACCGTTGATTTAGGTAACGGGCTTGTTGAGCAAATCGTATGTGGAGCTAAAAACGTTTCTGCTGGTCAATATGTGATTGTTGCAACCCCAGGGGCAGTTCTACCTGGCGGGTTTGAAATCAAAAGAAGTAAGATTAGAGGCGTTGAATCTAATGGGATGATTTGCTCATTAGCAGAACTTGGGATTGAAGAAAAAAACGTTGATCCAAGATATAGAGAAGGCATTTATAACTTCCCTGAAGCCGTTGAACTTGGCGTAGATCCACTGCACCTACTTGGACTTGACCAACATACAATCGAGCTATCATTAACCCCTAATCGCGCTGACTTATTGAGTGTATTAGGTTATGCTTATGACATTTCTGCAGTACTAGATAAGAAGCTTACCTACCGCGAACCTGAGGTATTTGAAGTAGATACCTTAAATCCTTTAGTAGTTAAAAATGATTCAGAAGGGTGCCACCGTTATTTCGCAAGAACGATTGATGTTAAAGTGGGACCTTCACCAGAATGGCTAAGAAGCTCATTAATAGCAAGCGGCATTAGACCAATTAACAATGTCGTTGATATTACAAACTACGTTATGCTTGAACTTGGCACCCCTCTTCATGCATTCGATAAAGCCAAATTTGAGACCAATAAAATCCACATTCGTCAAGCTAAAGACGGCGAAGAAGTGGTTTCATTAGATGAAGTTAAACGTACATTAACAGATAAAGACATCGTCATTACCAATGGCATTTACCCGGTTGCAATCGCTGGTGTGATGGGATTATTAAACACAACCGTGGATGAAGATACTACTTCAATCATTCTTGAAGCCGCAAGCTTTGACTCAAAAATGATTCAGGAAACGTCTAAACGTTTAGATTTAAGAAGTGATTCAAGCCTTAGATTTGAACGTGGTATTGATGAAACCAGAGTTAGAGTTGCGATCAACAGAGCTGCTCAAATGATGGTTGAATTAGCAGGTGGTGTGGTTTATAGTGAAATCGCAGCCTCCAATGAAGCTTATCCAAAACCAGTTAAAATTGAGATTACTGCCGCAGATGTTAATAAGACAATGGGCATTAATCTGGATGAATCACAGCTCAGAAGCATTTTAAAACGTCTTAATATCATTAGTGTTAGCGAACATGTCTATATGGTTCCAAGCTACCGTAATGACTTAAGGATAAAAGCAGACTTAATCGAAGAAGTAGCAAGAATCTATGGTTTAAATGAAATCCCAATGATTCTCCCTAAAACCAACAGTCTTGGCAAATATTCAAATAGACAATCTAAAGTCCTAGAAATCAAACGAATCATGCGTCACCTAGGTTTCAATGAAGTGATTAACTACTCATTAACTAAGAAAGAAACGATTTCATTATTCACAGATCCTTCACAAGATCAAGTTGAATTGCTACACCCTATGAGTGAAGATAAAAAAGTACTTAGACATTCACTCATCAATGGGTTATTAGATAATGTCGGTTATCATTTATCTAGACAAATGAGTGACCTTAAGTTCTTTGAAATTGGATCTACATATTACTCTCATGGTGAACCTTTACATTTAGCTTGCATCATCGAAGGTAATTATGAAGCCTCCACTTGGAAGAAAGATGGCATAAAAGCTGATTTCTACGTGTTAAAAGGTATTTTAGACAGCCTACTTGGACACTTTGATTTGAAAGTAGACTATGAAAAAGCATCCCTAGAAGGCTTACATCCAGGTGTTACAGCTAAAATCAGTTTAAACAATGAAAAAATCGGATATATCGGTAAGATTCATCCAAGCTTAGGCATTGAAGCTTATGTGTTTGAAATCAACCTAGAAGTAGTTTTAAAACACATTCAAAAACAAGGTTTATTTGAAACTATTTCAAGATATCCAAGTATCACAAGAGACCTAGCATTTATCGTGGACAAACAAATTCCAACCCAGAAGATTCATGCTTTAATCTATCAAACAGCACGTAAATTCTTAACAGATTTAACACTATTTGACGTTTATGAAGATGAAAAAATCGGATTGGATAAGAAATCTTTAGCATTCTCAATGACCTTTAATTCTAAGGAAAAGACATTAGAGACTGCTGATATTGATAAACTGATGAAATCTATCCTTAATAGATTACAATACGAGTTCAAAGCAGAAATCAGAAGTTAAGAAGGCAAACGCCTTCTTTTTTTTGCCAATTTATAGGTTTTTAAGTTTTTCTAGTGTATAATGTTTATGGTGATAAAATGACAAATATTTATGATTTAAAGTTAAGCGAACTCGAACAGTTTTTCCTTGAAAACGACGAAAAAAAGTTTAGAGCGCAACAAGTTTTTGACTGGATTTACAAGAAAAAAGTACATACATTTGATGAAATGAGCAATCTATCCAAAAATGTGATAGATCTTTTGAATAATAATTTTGAAATTAAAGTACTAGAAAAAGTGGTTGAAACCAGAAGTGTTGATGGCACGATGAAGTTTTTATATGGGTTACCTGATGGGAACTTAATCGAAACAGTATTAATGAGCCACGACTATGGGTATTCTATTTGTGTAACCTCACAAGTTGGATGTAACATGGGATGCCGTTTTTGTGCATCGGGGATCTTAAAGAAAAAAAGAAACCTATCAGCAGGCGAAATCATGAGCCAAATCATTGAATCTGAACGTGCGTTTGGCAAACGTATTAGCTATGTCGTTGTCATGGGGATTGGTGAACCATTTGATAACTATGATAACCTTATGACTTTCTTAGAAAATGCTAACTCTTCTAAGGGGCTAGAAATTGGGGCTAGACACATCACAGTATCTACGTGTGGGATTGTTCCAAAAATTAAAGAATATGCTGATGAACAACTTCAAATTAACTTAGCTATTAGCTTACACGCACCAAACAACGAAATTCGTAATCAACTAATGCCAATCAATAAGGCTTATCCAATTGAACAAGTGATTGATGCGATTAGATATTATATGACTAAGACGAATCGTCGTATTACAATTGAGTACATCCTAATTGATGAACTCAATGACCAAAAAGAACATGCTTTAGAACTTGTTAAGCTCTTAAAAGGCTTAAACGTTTATGTGAACTTGATTCCTTATAACGAAGTAATTGAAGCACCATTTAAACGTTCTAAACGTGAAAATCAAGAAATATTCTATGATACATTAAAGAAAAACGGCATGAATGCCACTTTAAGAAAAGAACAAGGACATGACATTAATGCCGCATGTGGGCAATTAAGAAGTCAAAACTTATAGGAGGTTTTTTTGAGAAAAGGGCAAGTTGTAAAGCTCATAGGTGGGCTTTATAGTGTCATGGATTTAGAGACAAAAGCGATTTTGATTGCTAAAGCCAGTGGCAAACTTAGGTATCAAAAATTAGACGAAAACAGCAGTTTTAACAAACAGTTAACCAAACGTACAAAACTAGACATCAAAACGATTCAGGTAAGCCCTAAAGTGGGAGATTTTGTGATGTATGATGAAACAGATATCAATCATCCAATTCAAGAAGTATTTCCAAGGCAAAATGAATTAGATCGTCCAGATGTATCGAACGTTGACCAGGTTTTGATTCTTTCTAGTGTGAAAAATCCAAACTTCAGTTTTAATTTGCTCGATCAATTCTTGATCCTAATTGAACAAGCTAACATTAAACCAATACTCATCGTCTCTAAGGTTGACCTTATTAGCGAAGATGAGTTTTTATCATTAAAAAATGACTTGAGTTATTATCAAAAAATCGGATACGAAGTCTATTATGTAAACTCTAAACAAAAGATAGGTTTTGATACATTAGAAGACTTATTTTTGAATAAACTATCGGTTTTGGCAGGTCAAACTGGTGCTGGGAAGTCAACCTTCTTAAATGCGTTAATGCCTAGTTTAGGAATAAAAACTCAAGAGATTTCAATGGCTTTAGGTAGAGGTAAGCATACAACCAGACATACAGAGCTTTACTTTTATGGTGGCGGGATGATTGCAGATACCCCAGGCTTTTCTAAACTCGAGTTTTCCAGATTAGAAGCTAAGGACTTGAAAGACTATTTCGTTGAGTTTAAGACTTATGAATCAGGATGTAAGTTTGGAAGTAACTGTGTACACGTACACGAGCCAGGATGTAATGTTAAAGGAAATCCTAACATATTACCTTCAAGATATGAAAACTATATAAAATACTATGAAGAACTTAAAAACCAAAAGGAGAGATATTAATGAAAATTGCACCATCTATACTAACGGCTGACTTTAATATTTTGAAAGAGGAAATTCTATCGATTGGACACTCTGACTATCTACATCTAGATGTCATGGATGGCCATTTTGTTCCAAATATTTCATTTGGAAGTCATGTGCTAAGTGGACTTAAAAAGATAACATCCATTCCACTAGATACACATTTAATGATTGAAAACCCACTTCAGTATATTGATCAATATGTGGAAATTGGTTCAAGCATTATCACAATCCACGTAGAAGCCAATCAACCTCTTGAATCAATTTGCAGAATCAAAGCTTCAGGGATAAAAGCAGGGATTTCTTTAAAACCTAAAACGCCTTTAGAAGACTTGTTTCCATATTTAGACAAAGTTGATCTTGTTTTAGTTATGAGCGTAGAACCAGGGTTTGGTGGACAATCGTTTATGGAAGATCAACTGGAAAAGGTAAGAGAACTAAAAAGACTAAGAGAAGCCTACAAATATAACTACATCATCGAAATTGATGGTGGAATTAATGGAACTACTGCGCCTAAAGCAAAAGAAGCGGGCGTAGACTTAGCAGTTGCTGGGTCTTATGTCTTCAACGCAAAAGACCGCAATAAAGCTATTGATGCTATCCGATGAGAACTTATATCGTATTGCCTAATGTCCCGGCACTTATCAAGAGTTTGAGTGATTTAGAAACGTCCTATGTTATCGCGGTTGATAGCGCTGTAAGCGAACTAAACACGCTGAACATTCGCTATGATATCGCAGTTGGTGATTTTGATTCTCTTAAAGATGAATCTTTGATTAAGAGTAATAAAGTTAAGCTTAACCCTATTAAGGATGAGTCCGATACAGCTAGTGCCGTTAGGCTCGCTTATGAATCCTCAGATGACATAATCATCCTTGGAGGCCTTAAAGGTAACCGTATCGATCACCTCTATGCTAACCTATTATTATTCAGAAAATATCCGGGTTTAGTTGCAATAGATGACAACAATAAAATTACGGCAAAGCCCAATGGAACATACACATATTTCAAAAAAGACTATGATTATCTCTCAATATTTGCTATAGAAAAAAGTTTAATTACTATCGAAGGAGTTAAATATCCACTTGATAAATATGAACTAAAAAAAGACAACCCTATCGGATTGTCCAATGAGATTGTCCACCGTGCAACCATTACTGTGCATGAAGGATTAATCTTGATAATCGAGTCAAAAGATTAAAAAAAAAAGGCTATTGGCCTTATTTTTTTTAAGCTCTTGTAAGTGTACCCTTTTTAAGTGCACGTGCAGAAACTTTAACTTTTTTAACATTACCATCTTCATCGATGATTCTTACTGTTTGTAAATTAATTTTCCATGTACGTCTAGATGCATTTAGTGCGTGGGATCTTGTATTACCAAAGGAAGTACCTTTACCTGTTAAATAACATTTTGCCATAATTTCACTCCTTTACTTCGCGCATGAAAACTATAACATAGTATAAAATAAAAAGCAACTGATTTTGCGTTAAAACTATAAAAAATAGCATACACTTGTTTCTAATTGATAAACAACATCGTTTATTTGATGATTGGATAATTGTTCGGTATTCTACTGAATTACTCCGCACATGTGCATGTGCGTAGGCGCATCTCTAATTTAGTAATTCACAAGTTATTATTCATACTATATGAGGCTTTACAGCGCAATTAAGCGATAAAGTGGCAAAATCATTTTAGTTATTTTTCTCACTCTAAAATAGTTGAAATATTTACTCTCTAATATGATATAATATAGACGTATCATGATATAGTTGCAATTTCAAAATATTCATGATATACTGAAAAAGCCTTTAAAAAATAATAATTAATAATGCCTTTAACCCTTAATATAAGGATCTAAATATATCGAAAATTTCATCACCTTAAAGTCATTTTGATTAATCAGGAGGATTACAAATGGCAAACACAGTCAGCGGTTCACTATTTAAGAAAATGGTAACCAACGGTGCAATTAACCTTAAGAACAATCATCAAGAAATCAATCACTTAAACGTATTTCCGGTACCGGATGGCGATACAGGTACAAACATGCAAATGACAATGATGGCGGGCGTAAAAGAAGTATCAGCGCTTGATTCTAAGTCTATCGTGGATGTATCAAAAATTCTATCAAGAGGATTACTAATGGGCGCTAGAGGCAACTCTGGTGTTATTCTATCGCAGTTTTTCCGTGGCGTTTATAGTGAAATGGCAAAAATCAAAAATGGATCAGCAACAGTCGATGAATTCATCGCTGCTTTAGTTGGTGGATACCAAATGGCTTATCGTGCCGTTATGACACCCGTTGAAGGAACCATTCTAACAGTTGTTAGAGAAGCTGCAGAAAATGTACTACGTGAAAGACCAAAACTAAAATCGGTTGAAGACGTATTACAATGCTACTTAATTCAAGCTCAAAGATCTCTAGACAAGACCCCAGAATTACTACCAGTATTAAAACAAGCTGGTGTAGTTGACTCGGGTGGAGCTGGTTTTATTAAGATCATCGAAGGTATGTTATTGGCTGCACAAGGCCAAACATTAGCCTTAAAACAAGATGTTCAAGAAGCACCTCAACACGAAGAAGGCTTCCAAGGTAAGAATATCGAAGATTTCAACATTGAATTCGGTTATTGTACAGAATTTATTGTTAAATTACATAACATTCAAGACTTTGACCAAGAGAACCTAAGAAATACCCTACTTCAAATGGGGGATTCTTTAGTGTTAGTTCAAGACGAAGAACTTGTAAAAGTACACGTACATACTAACCAACCAGGTGTTGCAATCACTTTAGGTCAAAAATATGGTGATCTTCAAACAATGAAGGTTGAAAACATGAGATTACAACACGGTCAAGTGGTTGATAGTCTTCATGAACATGACCACAATCATGACCATAAAGAAGAAAGCTATCAAACTGTTAAAGAAGAACGTTCTAAATATGGTGTTATCGCTGTATGCTTTGGAGATGGCATTAAACAAGCCTTCAAAGAACTTGGCGTAGACTACATCATTGATGGTGGACAAACAATGAACCCACCTACAGAAGAGTTTATTAAAGCTGTAAAAGCTGTTAATGCTGAAAATGTCATCATTTTACCTAATAACTCTAACGTAATTCTATCTGCTGAACAAACATTAACCCTTTGTGAAGACGAAAACATTCGCGTCTTAAAGACTAAGAGTGTTGGACAAGGTTATGCATCACTAATGGTATTTGATAATACACAAGAAGTTGATGATAATATTGAATCTATGAGCGAAATTATCTCAAACATGACTACAGGTGAATTAACCTATGCAGTTAGAGATACAGAAATGAACGGTGTAAAGATCCAAAAAGGCGATTTCATCGGTATTTCTAAAGGAAACATCTTAGTATCCATTCCAAATCGTTTAGAAGCTATTAAAGGCTTATTAGACTCGATTGTTAAGGAAACATCCGAGATTGTTACACTATTCTTTGGTAAAGACGTTGAAGAATCTGAAGTTCAATTGGTTAAGGAATACCTACTAACCATTAACGAAGATATTGAAGTCGAAATTATCAATGGTAAACAAGATATTTACGCTTATATCGTAGCAGTTGAGTAAACATTCAATGGGTATAATTTAGGTTATACCCTTTACTTTGTGGATATGGCGGAATGGTAGACGCGCATGTTTGAGGGGCATGTGGCTTTTAGGCTGTGTGAGTTCAAATCTCATTATCCACACCATGTAAATAATAACGGCTTAATAAAGCCGTTTTTTGTTATATAAATATATTTAATACATATTTTTAGTATGAATGATAATATTTTATGCATATTTATTTTGAATATTAATTTCTACTATCATTCGTTTTCTCTGATCATTTATATATAAATCATTTTAGCTGGTTACGGATTCATGATATAATAAATGTAATTTATGGAGGTGAGTTTTATGAAACCACTGAATGTTGGTGACGCCGTCCAAATTCATAGTTATAAACACAACAAAACACTACATCGAATTTGGAGAACGGCAACCGTGATCAAACAAACTGAGAATTGTCTTATTCTCGGAAATTATAAAACCAGAGTGATTGAGTCAGATGGCAGAAACTGGATGACTAAGGAACCTGCAATCTGTTACTTTTTCAAAGACAAATGGTTTAACGTAATTGGTATGTTAAAATCTGATGGCATTTATTATTATTGTAACCTCTCGAGTCCTTATCTTTATGATGGTGAAGCAGTGAAATACATAGATTATGATTTGGATGTTAGAGTCTCACGAGATGGATCACTTAAAATTTTGGACGAGGATGAGTATTTAAAACATCAAGTCAAGTTCCGTTATTCGGATGACATTAAAGAGATTGTCGAGAAAGAACTACAAGACTTAATCAAAATGATTGAGAATAAAGAACTTCCATTTGACCACTCATATGTCATGGAATGTTATGAACTATATAAGGAATACAAAAATACCAGCAAGAAATAGCTGGTTTTTTATGAAAGAGGACAAACATGAAACCATGGATGATACAAGCGCTTAAAATGGTTTTTGGCGCATTTATTGCTATTGAGTTGTCCGAATTATTAGGACTATCATATAGTGTTACTGCAGGCGTAATCGTCATACTATCCATTCAAAAAACCAAACGACAGTCGATTAATATCGCCATTAAGCGTGTAATTGCTTCATTGATTGGATTAACCATATCGGTTGTCGTCTTTAAACTATTAGGATTTGAGTTATATTCATTCATTCTAGCTTTGTTTTTATTCGTACCACTTGCTTTCTATCTAAAGGTAGACGATGGCATCGTAGTCACAACCGTGTTAGTGTCACATATTCTTTTAGGGGCGAATCTCAGTCTTGCCTTGAATGCTGTATACATTTTATTAGTTGGCGTGATTATTGCATTACTGATTAACTTATACATGCCGAGTTTTCAAAAAAGAATAGAACTAGAAATAAATTCGATCGACCAAGAACTTAGAAATAGTATTAGTGATATCGTTAATGAGGTTAAACCTAATTTTAGTGCGTTATCGGTTCTTATTGAAAAAGCGATGTCTAGGATTCAAAGAGAGTCAGAAAACAAGTTATTCTCACCTAAAGATATGAACATCGAGTATGTTATTATGAGGAAGGAACAACTTCGTGTATTGGTAGAAATTCAAAATGACCTATTTAAGGTTATTAAAACGGAATACAAACATACAATCATCGAGTTCTTATCAAAAGTCAAAGATGGGATTGGTAAAGATAATATGGCACGACCATTATTAGTATCCCTCAATAACCTACGAGAAGAGTTTAAGACTAAACCGCTTCCTGTAACCAGAGATGAGTTTGAAGAACGTGCGTTATTATTCCACATTCTTCATGATTTAGAGACGTTTTTACAAGCTAAAGTATCTTATCACCAAATGGTGGACAAAACACGTTAAAACCCCTATTTTAGGGTAAAAATATAAGGAGATTATTTTATGAAGTTACATAAGGCTTTACCAGAATTAGTTCAACTGATTATTGTTGTGCTTTTGACGTTTTACGGCGTATATGAACGCATCAATGACAAATTCAATTTCATTGACTCGCTCATTCAGTACATACCACTACTAATCATCAGTTTCATTGCGATTTGGGCAATGTATAAGTCAAAAGGCTTAGTCAGTTTCTTATTAGTATTAATCACATTCTATCCAAACGGGATTATGGAGTTTGCAAATTGGTTATTTGGAATCTTTGATAATGGCATCAACCTTGATGGTTATGTAGCATTAAGATTGGTTATCACTGTATTCTTAATTATGATGGTAATTTCCTACTTATTTGATAATCCAAAGACCTCAAAGAAGAGCTATAACATCGAAATAGGTGTCCTATTTGGGTATTTAGCATATTCATTGCTTTATCAAAGTGTTCCAAATGCACTATATCTACTAGTATTACCATTGGTAATCTATGTATTTGGATCTGATTTCTTAGGCGTATTATTCATGATTTCAAAACTAATTACCATTCCACTTATTCTATTTAAAACCTTAGATGCAAACATAGAATTATCGAATAGCGCATGGATCTACTATATTCTTGGTATTGTGTTACTCGTTTTCTCATTTGTAGCCTTAAGCAAGAACATTTCAAAGAATGGATATAAAGCATAAAAGTCGAGCAATCGACTTTTTTTATGTTTCAAGGTTTGATACCCATCATTAAAGGCTTAATAAAAATCGATTATATAGGATGATTTTTGGTGATATAAAAAATAAAAAACGGCTTTAATTAGCCGTTAATTGGTATTTTTGGAGCGGGCGAGGGGAATCGAACCCCCATATCATGCTTGGCAAGCACGTATATTAACCATTATATTACGCCCACAGCATTATTATGATAACAAGGATGAGTTTTATTGTCAACTCTTTTTATCATATTTTTTAAATTATAGTGGTCGGGATGACAGGATTTGAACCTGCGACCTCCTGGTCCCAAACCAGGCGCTCTACCAAGCTAAGCTACATCCCGAGATTATTATATGGCGCGTCGTAAAGGATTTGAACCCTCAACCCTCTGATCCGAAGTCAGATGCTCTATCCAGTTGAGCTAACGACGCAAAATCAAAGTGGCGGTCCGGACGGGAATTGAACCCGCGATCTCCAGTGTGACAGACTGGCATGTTAACCACTACACCACCGGACCAGCATGATGAATTATATCATAACTCATCATGCGTTTTCAAGAGGTATTGCGGGGATTTTGTTAGAAAGGCTGAAACCCTGATTATGGCTCTCTTCAGACTTAAAGAAATCAGGAATACCTTCAAAGACAAAACTGAATCTTGAAGGGCTAATGTGTTTGGTTTCTTTTAAATAAGCACTATGATCTGCATAACCTAAGACATGTTCAGTTTGTTTCATAATATAGGTCTTTGTGATTACTGGAAGCTTCAATGCCTCTAGCTGTGTTTTAAAGTGGACGAATAATGTATCTGCTTTATCTTTCATCCCATAACGAACGAGAAAATATAGAATATATTGAGCTAGTGGAATATAAGATTCTTTCCTAACAAATCGCTTAATTAAAAAAGCGTGTGTGTGAATGTATGACGCACGTGTTATAAGTGGTACGACCCATTCATCTTCTTGAAATACATAATAGTCATAAAGGGTTGAAAGAATGGGTAGTATCTCATTTGGGAAATCCGATACTGGATACTTCTCAATTTGAGTTTCTAACATCTTTAAATGATAAGAAGACAGGTTATTTGTATATTGGGTAATAATGGATGCTTTAAACAATGGATCTTCATTAAACTTCTTATAGGCTTTAAAATCACCGTATATCTCATCGGTTGAGATATTTGATGTGAAGGTAAATAAAACACCAAACAGTAGTGTGTATAAAGAAAATGGGGTAAAGAATGAAGATGTATGGAAAAATACTAAGTTCATGATAACAATCAAGGCAGTATATATTATCGTAAATAATGGCGCTGCGATTAAAGACTTAGAGATTGCTTTTGCATATCTATAGTAGGACAATTCCTCCTTAATTGAATCTATTTCAGGCATAACCATTCCACCGCCTAATTTAAGCAGTTTAAAGTTGAACTTGAAATGCCATTTCCCCTCATTTTTGGATAAGACGAAGAACAAAACTAGTAATGCTTTGATTTTCATCCCGTTTATTACGAACGCGATTAAATGTGTGAGTTCATGTAAGAAGACAGATAAAAAGAAACTCAATAAGAAAATAAGTATCTGAAAATAAAAAGGCAATTTAAATAAACTGCTAAAAAGCTCACTTATGTACCCATTATGAAAAAGAGGACTAGTGATGAATCCTAATAGTAAAGCAGCTAAAACGTATATCGGAAATCTGTATTTTTTCATATAACCACCACTTTTATTATAACACGGCAAAATCCTTATTGAAAAATGAATCAAATATGATACTATCATACTTGAGGTAAAAATATGAAACAATCCAAAATGACTCTTAAAGTCTGTCAACATACAAACATTATTACATTTATTCTTTCTACTACGATTTTATTTAGCGTCATTCTTAGTCATCGATTATTAAACCTTTCACATACCCCGTTATTTAGTCTATTGTCAATGATTAATCAGGGGTTTATCTTGGTTTCATTGGCGATATTGGTATATGAGACACTTAAGAAAAGTCATATTAACCGTACGAAGATTACATGGGTCTTTTTCATAGTGTCTTCATTACTAACGGTAACGTCCGTTATGCTCGAGAAAATGGTTTTTTAAAATCAATATTTTCGATCTACAAAGTGTTTTTTTCTGTCATATGCATGATTTCATGTTAAAATACGTTTAAGAAAGGTTTTGATATATTTGAAGGACATTAAACAACAAAAGACTCCCTTTTTTACAAAACTAAAAGAATATGGTTTATCAGATGTCGTTCCATTTGATGTGCCAGGACATAAACTTGGTAGACGCCCAAATGAGTTGAGCGATTTTGCTGGGAAACAGATATACCAATTGGATGCGAACGCACCTAGAGGTCTAGATACCTTATCTAAACCTACAGGCGTTATTATGGAAGCACAACAACTTTGTGCAGAAGCATTCAATGCAGACAAAGCATATTTTCTAACATCCGGAACAACCGGAGGGATTATCGCCATGATCATGGCGACTGTCAGAGCCAAAGAAAAGATCATTTTACCTAGAAATGTTCATAAAAGTGTCATTAATGCGCTTATTTTTAGTGGAGCGGTACCTGTCTTTGTCAAACCTGATTTGGATAATCACTTAGGGATTGCTAATGGCGTTTCCTTCGAGTTAATGAAAAAAGCCATCGACAATAACCCAGATGCAAAAGCTGTGTTTGTGATCAATCCAACCTATTTTGGGATTGTTTCGGACTTAAAGAGAATCACCGACTATGCTCATGAGAAAGACATGCTTGTCTTAGTAGATGAAGCGCATGGGGCACAGTTTTATTTTTCAAATGAACTGCCTGAAAGTGCGATGGACTTAGGCGCAGATATCGCAGCAACCTCGATGCATAAAACAGGTGTTTCATTTACACAAAGTTCGATCCTTTTAACGAAAGGAGATCGAGTGGATCAAAATAAACTTCAAACCACTTTAAATATGATTCATTCAACCTCTCCATCGGCACTCTTACTCGCGAGTCTTGACGTTGCGAGAAAACAAATGTATTTTGAAGGCGAAGAAGGCATTCATAAAGCCTTGGAGCTTAGAGAATCGATGACAGAAAAGTTTAACTCAATTAGAGGGATTTCGTTAATCGATGAATCTTACGCTGTTAAACGTGGGTTTGATTTCGGATTTGACAAAACAAAACTGGTCATTAAAGTTTCTGAACTAGGATTAACAGGTTTCGATGTATACAGAATGTTAAAAGACCGCTTTGATATTCAATTAGAATTAGCTGAAACCTATTTGGTTTTAGCCATCATTACAATGGCAACCGATCGAAGTGATTTAGAAAGACTTTGTAATGCGCTAAAACAAATATCAGATGAGTTTTATGATGATACACCAAGTTTGAAGAAAATTAAGTTTCATTACAATTTTCCAGAACCTTTTGTTAGACCACGTGAAGCATACCACGCACCACACAAGATTGTACCTCTAGCAGATTCCCTCAACGAGATATCTGCTGAATCCATCATGATTTACCCTCCAGGAATTCCATTGTTGATTCCAGGCGAAATCATTGATGAATCATTTTTAGAAGACTTAGACTTTTACCAACAAAGTGGATCAGTCATCTTCTCGGAACTTAATAACGGCTATATTAAAGTTATAGATAAAGACAATTGGATTAAATGGGAGGACTCAGATGAGTTTTAAGAAAGTAGATTTATCATTCCAAAGTTGCAAATCGGAATACAGTGAAGCAGATGTGGTTATTTTTTCCTGTCCAATGGATTCAACCACTTCATTTAGACCAGGTACGCGTTTTGCAGGTAATGCAATTCGTGTAGATTCATTTGGTATTGAGTGGTATTCACCATACCGTAACATGGATTTAAAAGATTATAGAACCGCTGATATTGGCGATTTAGACTTACCAATTGGATTAGTTGAAGATGCGCTAGATATGATTTATGACACAACTAAGACAATCCTTAAAGACAACAAAAAACCAATGATGATTGGTGGAGAACATTTAGTTACGTTACCTGTGTTTAAAGCAGTAGTTGAGAAATATCCAGATGTCCATATGATTCATTTGGATGCCCATACTGACTTAAGAGACGAATTCTTTGGTCGTAAGTTATCCCATGCCACAGTCATTAGAAGATGTTTTGACTTAGTTGGACCGGGCAAGATTTACCAGTTCGGTATTCGTTCTGGAGACAAGCACGAATTTGAATGGGCAGCTAAAGGAAACACGCACCTACGCAAATTTGACTTTGAAGGATTAAAAGAAGTAGTAGACTCACTAAAAGGCAAACCAGTCTACATTACAGTCGACTTAGACGTCCTTGATCCAGGTGTTTTCCCAGGTACAGGTACACCTGAACCAGGTGGGATGCAATACAAGGATTTATTAAAAGCATTCGATTTATTCGAAACGCTTGATAACATCGTTGGTGCAGACTTTGTTGAACTTAACCCATATTTAGACCCATCTGGGGCTTCCAATGCGGTTGCAGTAAAAACTTTAAGAGAAATGGTATTACTATTACACAAATAAAGAAAACGAGCACACCTTAAATTAGATGTGCTCGTTTTTTTATTTTGTGCCGTAATAGGCTTTGATTAATATTTCTTTCATATCAGCTACAAGTGGTAGTCTTGGGTTAGCTGGGCTACATTGATCTTCATAAGCTAGATAAGCTAAAGACTCAGCCATTTCTAAGTAGCGCTTTTCTTCAACGCCTTGTTCCTGAATAGACATCTTGATTCCAATGGATTTTCCAAGTTCATGTACTGCATCTGCAAGTGCGTTTACCCCTTCAGCAGTTGTGTTAAATGGCAACCCTAAGAATCTCGCAATGGTTGCGTATTTTTCATCAGCTACATAGGATTCGTATTTTGGCCAAGTAGATAGTTTTTGAGGTCTTTGACCATTGTATCTAATAACATGTGGCAACAAAATTGCGTTTGTTCTACCGTGAATTAAATGGAATTCTGCCCCTAGTTTATGTGCCATAGAGTGGCTGATACCTAAGAAGGCATTACCAAAAGCCATTCCGGCAATGGTTGAAGCATTGTGCATCTTTTCACGTGCTAGTGGATCGTTTTTACCATTATCAACAGAACGTTTTAAGTAATCAAACACGAGTTTAATCGCTTGTAATGCAAGCGCATCTGTATAGTCATTTGCAAGGGTTGAAACGTAAGCTTCAATGGCATGCGTTAAGACGTCCATACCTGTATCTGCAGTCACGCTCTTTGGTAGACTCATTGTTAAGGATGGGTCAATGATTGCAATGGTTGGGGTTAATGAGTAGTCAGCAAGCGGGTATTTCTTGTTTTCTTTTTTATCAGAAATAACTGCAAACGGAGTGACTTCACTACCTGTACCAGAAGTAGTTGGGATACAAACCAATTTAGATTTTTTACCAAGTTCTGGGTATCTAAATGCACGTTTACGAATGTCTAAGAATTTTTGTTTTAAATCATCAAAGTTGACACTTGGATTTTCATAGTATAACCACATGACCTTCGCGGCATCCATTGGAGAGCCCCCACCTAGAGCGATGATGGTATCTGGTTCAAAGGCTCTCATGATGTCATAGCCTTTCATAACAGTGTCAATGCTTGGATCTGGTTCAACATCACAGAATAGTTGAACAGATACTTTATTTCTTCTTAAATTAAGTTGGTCAGTGACTTTTTGAACATACCCCAAATCAACCATTTGACGGTCTGTTACGATGAATACACGTTCCATCTCACGCATTTGTCTTAAATACTCAATCGAATCTTTTTCGAAATAAATCTTTCCGGGAATTTTAAACCATTGCATATTATTTTTACGTTTACCTACTTTCTTAATGTTTAGTAGGTTTATGGCAGATACGTTATCGCCCACGGAGTTTTTACCATAAGACCCACACCCAAGGGTCAATGAAGGAATTAAGGCATTGTATACGCCTCCGATTCCACCAAATGTTGATGGGCTATTGTGAAGCACACGAATGGCTTTGATTGTTTTAGAGAACTTCTCTACGATTTGTTTGTTTTCACTATGGATAGCTGCACTGTGACCTAACCCATTAAACTCAACCATTTGTCTACTAAGTTTTATGCCTTCATCTGAAGACTTAGCCTTGATTAAAGCAATGACTGGAGACAGTTTTTCTCTAGTTAGAGGTTCTTTTACGCCTACTTCATTACAGATAACCCCAATCACATTGGTTTTTTCAGGGATTTCAAATCCAGCGTTTTTAGCGATGTTATAGGCACTCATCCCAACCACTACTGGGTTAAGCTTTGCTGCATCGTAATTTTTGTCAGTGACATTAAACATATAAGCTTCTAGTAAGGCTTTTTCTTTTTTATCGCAGACATATAAGCCGTAAGTCTTGAATTCATTAATGGTTTCATCATAGATTTCTGAATCCATAATTACCGCTTGTTCACTAGCACATACCATTCCATTATCAAACGCTTTAGATAGAATGATGTCAGCGACTGCACGTTTAATATTCGCAGATTTTTCGACGTATGCTGGAACGTTACCAGCACCAACCCCTAATGCAGGCTTACCACAACTATAAGCGGCTTTAACCATCGCGTTACCACCAGTTGCTAGTATTGTAGCAACGTCTTCATGGTTCATTAAAAGGTTTGTTTTTTCAATCGAAGGGTTAGATATCCAAGAAATACAGTTTTCTGGAGCCCCTGCTAAAATGGCAGCTTCTCTACAAATCTGTGCAGCTTCTGTACTACAGTTTTGAGCACTTGGATGGAAAGCGAAAATAATTGGGTTTCTAGTTTTTAAGGCAATCAGTGATTTAAAGATCACGGTTGCGGTTGGGTTTGTAACAGGCGTAATTCCACAAACAACCCCTACTGGGTCAGCGATTTCTGTAATTCCAGTTACTTCATCCTCTTTAATGACACCTACAGTTTTTAAGTGTCTCATGTGGTTGATGACATATTCAACAGCAAATAGGTTTTTGGTTGCTTTGTCTTCAAAAATACCTCTTTTTGTTTCTTCAACTGCAAGTTTAGCTAAATGACCATGTGCATTTAGTGCAGCTACAGAAACCTTCGCTACGATATGGTCAATAGCATCTTGATCGAGTTTGTAAAAAGCCTCAAGAGCATCTTTTGCATTCGTAACTAAAGAATCAATCTCAGCAGTAGCGGATAAAAGTGCTACCTCTTTTTGTTCCTTTACGGTTTGCATATTCAGTTTCCTTTCGTTTCTTTATGCCTTCATTATAAATCGTTTATTTTTACAATGAATAACGAAAACGCTTTACTAAATTTATGAAAACGCAATCATACTATAAACGGTTTTTACCCCTTTATTAAGGTGAAATCCCTTTATGTAATAAAAAATGAAAATGCACGTTATTTTGCATTTTCATCTCTTAAGTCCTTAACCATATAAAATTCTTTCAATACACGTCCATCTTTTAATTTAATTGCATTCGGAATAAAAGAAGTCGTCACAAATCCCATTTTTTCATAAAGCCTAATGCCTCTATCATTGGTTTCAATTACTTCAAGTTCAAGTTGTTCAATGTTATCGGATTTTGCAACCCTAATCATCTCACTAATTAAGGTTTGACCCAGTCCAAGATTCCAATACGCTTTTAGTATTCCAATACCCATCACCGCTCTATGTTTGTTCTTTAGTTTGGTTTTATAACTCATATGGCAGTTAGCGATAATAGTACCGTCATTAGACAGACAAGTAATCATCAAATCGTTTGGTGATTGAAAAGTCCGGTTGATAAAAGCTTCTTCAGATTCGATGGAGATTGAATCGTATTCTTCTGGATAAGTTAGTATGTATTCTGTTTCAGAGGCAAGTTGTCTGACGAAACTTAATAGTCTAGACGCATCTTCAACTAACGCGTTCCTTAAGGTAACGATATGACCGTTCTTTAGTGTGATTTTTTTCTCATCATACAGCATTGTAAACACATCCTTTAGTTAATTATAACGGATAATTATTGTTTTATAGCCTATTAATTTAGAACAGTTATCGTTTTCTCTATAAAAGAAAAATGACTCTAGTGGAGTCATTTGATTGGATATAAATGGTGCCCTCAGCGAGAATCGAACTTGCAACACAGCCTTACCATGGCTGCGTTATACCATTTAACTATGAGGGCAGCAAACTTATTATACAAAATCAAAACGGTAATTTCAACCCAAATATGATAATATATAAAAGGGAAGTGTTATAATGAAAAAAATATTACAATTGTTAAAACCATATAAGAAGACATTATCGGTCTCATTAACCCTAAAATCGCTAGGGACAATGGCAGACCTTTTTTTACCGTTTTTAATCGCCTACATGATTGACGATGTTATTCCAAAGACTGAAACGGGCAATTTAATGCCATTTTATCTAGTTGGACTGTTGATGCTTGCAATCGCATTAGTCGGGTGGATTATGAACATTATTGCTAACCGTACTGCTGAAAGAATTGCTGCTAGTGCCATCAAGCAATTAAGGCATGATCTATTCGAAAAAATCGAAGGATTATCCTCAAAACAAGTAGATCATTTTACTAGACCTTCACTGATTTCTAGAATGACTTCGGACACTTACAATTTATATAACGCTACAGCCGGAATTCAGCGCCTTGGCGTCAGAGCACCAGTATTACTATTGGGTGGAATCATCATGTCATTTCTAGTTGACCCAATCCTGACTTTAGTCATGGTAGCAACATTACCCTTCATAGGCATTTTAGTATTTAGAGTCTCAAAAAGAGGGATTCCCCTTTATAAAGAGATTCAAATTAAAACCGATAAATTGATTAGAACCGTTAGAGAGTTTATTACGGGGGCTAGAGTCATCAAAGCCTTATCGATGAGTAAACATGAAGAAGAACGATTCGATAAGGCTAATACACAAACCGTTAAAGGTGAACTGAAAGCACACTACACAATGGCAGTGATTAATCCAACCATGAATGCGATTGTAAACGTTGGCCTCGTTTTAGTCTTAGTCTTCGGGGCATATAGAATCGATCAAAACTATATTCAAAAAGGCGATATAACAGCATTTGTTACCTATTTTACGCTAATTCTAAACGCGATGATGTCGATTACAAGAGTGTTTGTGATGATCTCTCGTGCTCAGGCTTCTGGGGCAAGAGTAGATGAGGTTCTTTTAATTAAAGATGACATCTTAGATGGTAATGAATTAGTAGAAGAATATGATTTAGAACCACATATCGAGTTTAACAATGTCAGTTTTTCATACAATAAGCAAAAGGACAATATTTCTAATATATCTTTTAAACTCTATAAAGGTCAAACACTTGGAATTATTGGCTCAACAGGAAGTGGTAAGACCACACTAATCAACCTTTTAATGCGTTTTTATGATATTGATTCAGGGCGTATTTCTTACTATGGTAAAGACATTAAGTCGCTCAAAATCGAATCGTTAAGACAAACCATTGGACTGGTTTTACAACAAGACTTAATCTTTAGTGAATCCATCTATGAAAACATCCAATTTAATCGAACAAAAATCGAGCAAATGGATGTAGAATTAGCAACCAAAATTGCACAAGCAGAGTTCATTTATGAACGTGATGATGCCTTTGATAATCAAATGGCAACACGTGGAATGAACTTATCGGGTGGTCAAAAACAACGTGTCTTGATCGCAAGAGCAATTGCCGGGAAACCAAAATTACTCATCTTAGATGACGCCTCAAGTGCACTGGATTATCAAACCGATATGAAGATGAGGCAAGCGCTTAATGACGTCTTAAATGACACAACCAAAATCATTATAGCCCAACGTATTTCAAGCATCAAAGACGCAGATTTAATCTTAGTATTGGAACAAGGACGGATTATTGCGAAAGGGACGCACGCTGAACTCTTGAAGTCATCGGAAAACTATCAAAAACTTGCCAATCATCAGATGGGTGGTGTTGCCGTATGATGTACGCAGGAAAACAAAGAGCAAAACAAAACGATGGCGCACAAAAAGCCAAAAACAAAAAGTACGTTTTAAAACGTTTATGGGATTATCTAACGTTTTATAAAGCCAGACTCTTTTTAGCAATCTTCTTAATGCTAGTCTCAAACTTATTATCTTTAGTCGGTCCATTCTTAACAGGTAAAATTGTTACATCGATGGAAGATGGTGTTAAGTTTAAGGAAGTATACATCTACGCGGTTTTAATGGTCTTATTCTATGTAATCAGTGCCATAATGAACTATATTTTATCGATTGCCATGGTTAAAATCAGCCAAAGTGTCGTTTATAAGATGCGCAAGGATGTCTTTAAAAAACTCACCGAAGTCCCAGTAAGCTATTTTGACACCAACCAAACCGGGGATATCATCTCTAAAATGAGTTATGACATCGATACGATTAATACCTCGCTTGCGACAGATGTGATTAGCATTTTCACAAGTCTAATCACCGTCGTTATTTCGTTTGTGATGATGTTAATCATGTCACCCATATTGTCTTTAATCTTCATGCTTACAATCCCACTATCTTTCTTCTTTACGAAGACGTTATCAAAGATTGTCAAGAAAAAATACCGTATCAGAAATATGAAACTTGGCGAACTTAATGGGTTTGCTGAAGAAATGATTACAGGTCAAAAAACCATTCAATCCTATGTTGGTGAAAAGCGCGTATTGGAGCGCTTTGATCGAATCAATGAAGAAGCCAGTGAAGCTTCTTATAAAGCAGGCTACTACGGTACCATCGTCGGACCAACCGTTAACTTTATTTCAAACTTATCTGTGACCCTAGTTGGGGTGTTTGGAGGTATTTTATACTTCCAAGGCAATATTAAACTCGGTACCCTTACAAGCTTTACACTCTATTCTAGAAGATTCTCCGGTCCAATTAACCAAATGTCTAATATATTCGCAGACATTCAAAGTGCCCTAGCAGCGGCAGAAAGAGTATTTAATCTCATTGACCAAAAACCAGAAGTGAAAGATAAAGAAACTGCAGTTCTTTATGAAAATGTTGAGGGGCAAATTGAATTTGACCATGTACATTTTTCATATGATAAAAAGACGCCAATCATCAAAGATTTATCCTTCTATGCTGAAAAAGGTAAAGTTGTCGCAATCGTAGGTCCAACCGGTGCAGGTAAAACCACATTAGTTAACTTACTCATGCGCTTTTATGACATTGACCAAGGGGCAATATATGCGGATTCAGTCAGCATCGATGATTATACCAGAAGCAGTCTAAGAAGGTCATTTTCAATGGTATTACAAGATACTTGGTTATTTACCGGAACCATTTATGAGAATATTGCCTATGGAAATGGTGAAGTGTCGAAAGAAGCAGTCATTGAAGCTGCTAAAAAAGCGAAGATTCATGACTTTATCATGGCATTACCTAATGGGTATGATCAAGTGTTATCGGATGAAGGCCTAAATATTTCCAAAGGCCAAAAGCAATTACTGGTTATTGCCAGAGCAATGCTTTCTAATACAAAGATGTTAATCCTCGATGAAGCAACCTCAAACGTTGATACTCAAACAGAAATAGATATCCAACATGCAATGCTTCAACTGATGGAGAATAAGACCAGCTTTGTGATTGCACATAGATTATCTACCATTCAAAATGCAGATTGGATTCTTGTTATGAAAGATGGAAACATCATCGAACAAGGTAAACACCAATCCTTAATCGATTCAAAAGGATTTTACTATCAACTGTATCAAGCACAATTTGAATAAAATAACAAAGGCATGCGGATATGAGACTGTTCAGACTCATAACGCATGCCTTTTATCTATTCTTTTACCTTTACCCCAAGTAGTTTGACTAGCATTGGTGCTTGAAATGGATCTATCGTTAGGCCTCTTAAGCTTTCATAATCAAACGATACTAGATCAATGATTGAATCACTCAAGTCAACCCCACGCAAGTTTGCCTTACTGAAGTTAGAACTTGTTAAGTCACAAGCACTAAATGAAACGGCCTTGATGATGGGTTCACTAAAATAGGTCTCCTCTAAAATAGAGGATTTAAACAAAACTTGATTGAATGTGGCTTTCGAAAAATTTAGATAGATGGTTTTTACCCCAATAAACAGGACGTCCTTAAAACTGGATTCAGTAAAAGAAGTACCCAAAAGCTTAGAGTCTCTAAATATAACTCGAGTGAACCCCATTTTATTTAAGTCTAAGTTTGATAAATCACAATTTTCAAATACCACATCTAGAAATGTACAATCCACAAATACAATATCAATAAAGACAATTTGCTCGAATATCACACTATCAAATGTGACACTTTTGAACACTATGGGATCGTGCGATCTATTAATGAACTTAACATGTTCAATACGGTTATCCTCACTTTTCTTGAGAGTTTGTTCTTCGAATATTGACAAAATCGGTTCTTTTATCACCATAGTATCAGTCCTTTTCTACTACCATTATAAAAGAGATAAACGGTTATATCAACATAAAATAAGTGAGTGTATAGGGTTACGAACCAAAAGGATTCATTTACTAGATTGTTAGATTAGCTCTTATAAAAATCGATATGAGTCATTTACTTAGTGATTCTTTATATATGATATAATACCTGTAAAAGGGGTTGTTCTTATGGATTATAAATCAAAAGTTTTTTATCAGATTTATCCACGAAGCTTTAAAGACTCTAACAACGATGGCATCGGAGATCTCAAAGGCATTATCTCCAAACTAGATTACATAAAATCCCTAGGGGTTGACTACATATGGCTAAGCCCTGTTTATCAGTCGCCTAACGTCGATTATGGCTATGACATAAGTGATTACTACAAGATCAATAAAGAGTTTGGCACCATGAAAGATATGGATGAATTGATTCATGAAGCCTCACTTAGAAACATCGGAATCATTATGGATTTGGTGATGAATCATACATCTGATCAACATGAATGGTTCATTAAATCCAAAGATAAGACAAGTCCGTACCGCGACTATTATATTTATAAAGATTCAAATAAGAAGTACCCAAACAACTGGACCAGTTTTTTTGGTGGAAAGGCTTGGAGTCAAACAGAAGATGGTAGTTTTTACTTACACCTTTTCGCTAAGAACCAGCCAGATTTAAACTTAAGAAATGAAAAAGTCATAGAAGAGTTCATTAAGATTCTTAAGTTTTGGTTAGATAAAGGGATAAAAGGCTTTAGATGTGACGTTATTAATGTCATTTATAAAGACAGTCTAGAAGATGGTAAGTGGCGCCTTGTATTAAAGGGGTTAGAACATTATCATTCAACCAAAGGCAATCATGAGATTCTAAAACGTCTTAGAAAAGAAGTGTTTGACCCTTATAACGCCATCACGGTTGGTGAAACGGTGTTGGTAAATGTGGAACAAGCAGAAGCCTTAATGGGAAAAGATGAGAAAGAACTAGATATGGTATTCTCATTTGCCCATATGGAAACCGATCAAATCAATAATAAGTGGTTCAGAACCAAGTTTAAACCGAATAAGTTTATAAAAGTCATTAAACATTGGCAAGAAAACCTTTCATGGAATACCGTTTATTTAGAAAACCACGACCAACCAAGAAGTATCTCAAGGTTTGGACGTGAGTATTATCATAACGAGTCTGGGAAGATGCTTTCGACACTCTTACTCACATTAAGGGGGACGCCTTTTATTTACCAAGGGGAAGAAATTGGCATGCTTAATGTTGATTATCATTCAATTGATGACTATAAGGACGTTGAAACCAAAAACATTTGGGCTTTGTCAAAGAAACTTCATTTCCCTAAATGGTACCGAAAGAAAATGATTAAAAAGAGTTCAAGAGATAATGCGAGAAGTCCAATGCAATGGGATAGTGACTCAGGATTCTCAAAAACAAAACCTTGGTTAGCGATGAATCATAATCAAGTAAAAATCAACGTTAAGGCTCAGGAAAAAGATCCAAACTCGTTGTTAAACTACTATAAAGAACTCATCAACTATCGCAAAAATAGTGAGGCATTATCCATTGGAGATATCCAATTTGTCAATCAAAAAAGAGGCGTCATTGGTTTTTATAGAGTATTTCAATCTCAGAAAGTGTTTGTCTTAATTAATATGACCAAACGACATAAGAAGTATCATCTATTGCCCAAAGGGATTGTTGTCTTTAATAATTATGAAGATATAAATTCAAAACTAAAGCCTTACCAAGCGTTAATCATGGAGGTTAGAAATGAAAACTAAACAGAAGTTTGCCTTCGGGGTTGGGACCATTGGTAGAGACATGAGTTACACCTTACTATCGATGTATCTCATATTCTATCTTACCGAAATTCGTAACTTCTCCTCGAGAATGATTTTGATTCTAACGGCAATCATCGTAGTGATAAGAGTATTTGACGCGTTTAATGACCCTTTTATGGGTGTTATCATTGACAATACAAAATCCAAATATGGAAAGTTTAAGCCTTGGCTTTTGATTGGAGTTTTAGGCTCAGCTGTAACAGCTTCACTGATGTTTCATAGTTTTGAGGTTAGTGATGGCTTATACATCCTATTGTTTACAGGATTTTATTTATTGTGGGAAGTATTTTATACCATGAACGATATTGCTTATTGGTCGATGTTGCCGGCGTTATCCCTAGATCAAAAAGAACGTGAATCCTTAGGGGCTTGGGCAAGAATTTTCGCAAACATTGGGTTATTCGCAGTGGTTGGTGGCTTAGTGCCAATCACAAAACTCTTGAGCGATTTCTTAGGTAGTTATGAGAAGGCGTATTTCCTTTTTGCGATACTGTTAGCCATTATAATGGTAATTGGACAAATGTTTACAATTCTTTTCGTTAAAGAAAGGGTCCATGTTGAACAACCAAAGACTAAGGTGAAAGATATTCTAACTATTATTGGTAAAAACGATCAGCTGCTTTGGGCAGGCATATCAATGTCTTTATTTATGACAGGGTATATGATCACAACCAATTTTGGATTACATTTCTTCAAGTATGCTTATCAAGATGAAAGTATTTATTCGATATTTGGCATTATTTTAGGGGTAGCACAAATTATTGCTCTACTGTCCTTCCAATTCTTTTCTAAACGTATGAAGAGAAATCAACTCTATATGTTTTCTACGGCATTAATTGTCGTTGGATATGTTTTATTTTTCTTATCGCCAATGAAACTTTTATACATAGGATTCTCAGCAGTATTGATGTTTTTTGGGCAAGGCATTCTTCAACTATTAATGCTAGTTTTATTGGCAGATACAGTAGAATATGGTCAGTACAAGCTAAAAAAACGCAATGAGTCAGTCAGCTTTGCAGTACAGCCTTTTGTTAATAAGCTATCAGGTGCACTTGCAAGTGGGTTCGTAGGTGTCACTTTAGTTATTATTGGGATTACGGACGCAACCTCTGTGGGAGATGTAACAGAAGGCATGATCAACGGCCTTAAAACGGCGATGTTGTTGATTCCTTTAGTATTGATTGCTATTAGTTACTTTATATACAACAAGTTTTACAAGATTGATGAAACTATGTATAAAGTGATTGTAGAAGATATTAAGAACCGAAAAGAAGTAAATGTAGACTAATAAAAAATACTTTAAAAATAGTTAGACATTCCCCTTGTTTTTAATATTTATGTAGTGTATAATGAGTTTAGGTGAAAAATGATTTCACTAGAATTTTTAAGTAAGGAGTACAGTTATTATGACAGGCAAAGTTAAATGGTTTGATGCAGAAAAGGGATATGGATTTATCTCTACATCAGAAGGCAAAGATGTATTTGTTCATTTCAGCGCTATTCAAGCTGATGGTTACAAAGCATTAGCAGAAGGCGACCAAGTTGAATTTGAAGTTAAAGACGGCGACCGCGGCCCACAAGCTAGCAAAGTTGTTAAATTATAATTTTAAATAACAAGGTAAGGTAAGGACTGTTTTCAGTCCTTTTTCTTATCTTTTTTCAGACTGAAAGCGTTTTATATGGTATTAAGGTTGACTTAGTCATCAATATACCGTATTCTATATGCAAACAAAAAAAGTTTAGAGGCAGCGATGTATCATAGTAAGGTTTGGAGCAGGCATGCGACGAAGAATCTGAAAGGTAACCATCGCCGAATATGGATTTAGGCATAAATACCATATGGGGTTATAGGGAACACTTATAACACTCCTACAGTTAAAAGATGTAGAGGCGCTAACCGATTAAATTTTAAATTTATTTCGTGTTGAAGGCGTCCTATTGGACGCTTTTTTTGTTAAAAAATTAGGAGGTCTTCGACATGAGAAGAATATTGATCGTATTAGTAGTAGCATTAACGTTTATCTTAAGCGCATGTAGTCAAAGCGTATATGAGGTAAAAGAAGGAAACACCTTGGTAGTAGGTATGGAAGCGGCTTATGCACCTTATAACTGGACTACCACAACAGAAACTGAGTTCACTATGCCACTTCACGGACAAGCTGGCGCTTTTGTAGATGGTTATGATGTTGTAATCGCTAAGAAGATTGCTGAAGAACTAGGTTTAAAATTAGTAATCAAGGCGATTGACTGGGATGGATTGATTCCTGCCCTTCAAGCTGGAACCATCGACGTAATTATTGCAGGGATGAGTCCAACAGCGGTTAGAAAAGAAACAGTGAATTTCTCAAGTGAATACTACCGTGCATCACAAGTAATGGTTGTCAGAACGGATTCTAAATATGCGAATGCAACATCTATTTCAGAGTTTTCTGGAGCTGAAGTTATTGCGCAATTAGGTACTTTACAAGACGACTTAGTCGATCAAATCCCAGGGGTAAAACGTGGGACAGCGCTTGAATCCTATAACGCAATCACCAATGCAGTAACAAGTGGCGTATCCGATGCATTTATTGCAGAATTGCCAGTTGCTATTTCAATCACAAGTTCAAACCCACAATTAAAATACATCCAATTTGATTCTGAAAATGGGTTTACTGTCTTAGAAGAAGATGTCGTAAGTGCGGTTGCTGTTAGAAAAGTCGATAATGAATTATTAGAAGCTATTAATGGTGTATTAGAGAAACTATCAGTAGAGTCAAAAGAAGCTTGGATGACTTTAGCTGTATCAAGAGCAAACGCTAACGACTAATGAGTATTGTTTTAGCCTCATTGCCTGAACAAGGCAAAATATTTAAAACCATGCTTTACTTGATCGAAAACTACTATGAAATCATATTATATGGATTAGGGGTAACAATTCTACTTTCTGTCGTGGGGACATTAGGTGGATTTTTACTTGCCATGATGGTTGCCCAAGCTAGATTAGTAGAAATTGATCATAAAAGAGACACATTAGTAAAAAAAATTACAAAAACCATCTTAAAGAAGTTGTCTATAGCCTATACCACTATTTTTAGAGGTACGCCAATGATTGTTCAAGCGATGATTATATATTACGGTATTGCTTCTTTGAGAATCTTTCCTTGGTGGAGTCCACTACCTGCAGGGTTATTGATTGTTACCATCAATACAACTGCTTATATCTCAGAAGTCTTAAGAGGCGGTGTTTCTGCTGTAGATCCAGGTCAAATGGAAGCAGCAAGAACCTTAGGCTTAAACCGTAAGCAAGCAATGAGACATATCATCTGGCCACAAGCCATTAAAAATGCATTACCAGGAATTGGAAATGAGTTTGTTGTCAATCTGAAAGATACCGCCGTGTTATCGGTTATTTCAGTGGTGGATTTATTCTACTCCGTTAGACAAAGTGCAAGTGCAACTTATCGATACCTAGAAGCCTTCTTGATTGCGGCTGTATTGTATCTAATTTTGACCTATGTATCGAGTAAAATAGTCGATTATCTAACCAAAAAACTAGATACGACCAATGAGGTGAAGGCATGAAACCAATCATTGAAGTCATCAATTTAACGAAAAGTTTTGGAGATAAAACCATTTTAAATGAGATTAATTTGTCTGTTCATGAAAAAGAAGTGATTACCCTTTTAGGCTCTTCAGGGTCTGGTAAAACAACCCTTTTAAGATGTTTAAACTTATTAAATGAACCGGATTCTGGCCACATCTATTTTGATGGTGCGGATTTAATGGATCCCAAAACAGACATTGATAAATTAAGAGAACACATGGGCATGGTATTCCAACAGTTTAATCTATTCAACAACAAAAACGTCATAGAAAACTGTACGTTGAGCCCCGTGATTAGACTCGGTTTATCCAAAGAAGAAGCAACAAACCGCGCGATTAAGTACTTAAGTAAAGTTGGCCTACAAGATTTCTTGTATCAAGATGTTAGAAGATTATCTGGGGGTCAAAAACAAAGAGTTGCCATCGCGAGAGCGTTATGCATGGAACCTAAGGTGATGTTATTTGACGAACCAACCAGTGCCCTTGACCCAGAAATGGTCCAAGAAGTACTTGAAGTCATTAAAACATTAAGAGATGAAGGCATGACGATGGTCATTGTTACTCACGAAATGAACTTTGCGAAAGATGTATCAGATCGAATTTTATTTATGGATTCAGGCATCGTATTAGAAGAGAATAATCCAAATGATTTCTTCAATGCGCCAAAAGAAGAACGCACTAAGCAATTTTTGAAAAAAGTGAATCATTAATATGTACGCCTTTGTAGTCGATTAGACCCTACAAAGGCGTTTTCTTTCATAGTTTAGTTTTTATTCTGATAAGATACGGTTCATTTTATTGTAAATTAGATTCTTGATTTCAAATGCTTTTGCCAATTACTGTGAGATAATTCAAATTTTTTAAGTTGAATGATAGCGTTTTTATTGATATAATGAAATTATAAGAAACGGGAGTGAATTTAATATGGAAAAAGGACTTTTAGAAGCAGAGAAAAAGCACCTCTTACTAATGCTTAAAGAAGCTAAGGAAGAGGAAATTCAAAGAATCGACGAAGCATTTTCAAGAAGATTTGCCGTTGATGCAGTTAGTTTTGAAGGCAATAACCATGTTACATTAGAAGAAGTTGAAACACTTGCTCAAGCAAAAAAATTGCTTAACCGTAGCGAACGCGAACAAAAAGAAGTACTAAATCATCTTAAGGCTTACGAGTATGTAGTTAAATCCGCAAAAGAAAAGAAAGAACTTTCTGAAGAATTCTTAAAAGATCTTCATCAAATGATTCTTCAAGATATCATGAATGCGGGTTATTACAGACAAGTAAATGTGCAACTTATGGGCTCAACCCATCAGCCACCTGACCACGTTAAAGTCTATGATCGTATGAAGAAGTTTATGAATAATCTGTCTGAGTTTAAAGGGGATGCAATCGAGCTTGCATGCTATGCTACCTTAGTTATTTCAAAGATTCACCCTTTTGTGGATGGAAACGGCAGACTTGCTAGATTAGTACTAAATTTCGTACTTATTAAAAATGATTACTTACCGATCTCAATTAGTAGAATAGATGCAAAAGAATATTTCCATGCATTGGACATGTTTAAAGAAGAAAAAACAATGGACCCAATGGTCGAACTCGTATCGAAACTACTTATCAAACGATATAACGAAGTTAACCAACTTTTATCTAAGTAAATCAGTACCTTTGAAAAGAGTGAAAATACTTTCACTTTTTTTTGTATTTGATATAATACTTATGGTGATTATATGAAAGAATACCGAAAGTATCAAATAACCTATTTTTTTAGATTTGTAGGGGATGCGTTTTTTTATCCCTTTTTTGCACTATATTTGAAGTATTTGAATGTGCCTAATAAGGACTTAGGCATCATTTTAATGATATTACCTCTGGCTGCTTTGTTTGTAAATCCACTTTGGAGTATGCTTTCTAGAAACGTCAATGATAATCGACTATTTTTACGAATACTACCAGTGATTGAAGCCATATCAGTAATCATTCTGGTTAGTTTAAATCAACTATCCTGGATTCCCCTAGTAGTGATTATGATTGCGATAGTAGGCCAGCCAATCTATGTATTATTAGATAGTTTTACGTCAATTTACACGAAAAAGACTAATACATCTTATGGAAACATTCGTTTATGGGGGTCTTTGGCTTATGGACTTGCTACCCTTTCCTCAGGGTTGTTAATAAGTAAGATTGGTTATGAAGATACCTTCATGATCGCAGCTTTTTTTCTAGCCATCGTTGCACTACTCATGAGTTGGATATTGCCGATTGATTTAACTGGGGATGAGAACCTAAACACAAAGAGTGACATTATAGTTTTAGGTCAAAACAAAAACTACATCAAGTTTGCATTATTCTATGTAATTACACTTGGAATTATGTTTGGTGGAGATAACTACTTGAGCCTGTATTTCCAAACATTTGGACTAGATGCCGATGGATTTGGATTTGTAACATTTGTTTTTGTCATAGGAGAAATCCTAGTATTAGCTTTATTATCCAAATTTGGTGACAAACTATCAACACGTTCAATCTTGGTAGCAATCGCACTTGCTAACGGGTTACGATTCCTATACTATGGGTTTGACTTACCACTGTGGAGTTATATTGCATTCTCATTCATCAGAAGCATTTCCATGGGAAGTATGCTTTATATTACCGTCAGATACATTACGGAAATCACTGAACCTAAAAATGTCACTTTGGGGATACTGATTTTCTCAAGTGTTAGAAGCTTATTCACCGCTTTAATTACGATGGCAGGTGGATTTCTTACAGAGTATTATGGGTACCGTTTGTTTTATGTATTATCCGGGGTTATTGCCCTATCAGCGCTATTTTTTATAGACTATAAAAACACTAAAAAAGAATTAGTATGATATAATTGAACAAGGATGTGATAAAATGCTAAAAATTGGTGAATTAAATGAATTAAAAGTCCTACGTAAGACTGACATTGGTTATATGCTTACAGACGGAAAAGAGGAAGTTTTGTTACACAATAATGAAACAAACTTTCAAAAATTAGAAGCGGGTCAAACAGTAGAAACATTTATCTATTATGACCACAAAGCGAGATTAGCTGCCACCCTTAGCAAGCCCATTATCACGACGAATCGACCAGGTTTTGTAGTTGTCAAAGACTTACATGAAACATTAGGCGTATTCGTCGATAACGGAACTTCTAAAGACATGTTGGTCTCAAAAGATTTCCTGCCATATGATCAAACATTATGGCCGCAAGTTGGCGACAAACTATACTGTATCTTAAGACACAAAAATAGACTAACAGCCAAACCACTTAACAAAGTGGATATTGATTTAAGACCTGAAAATCCTTTGAAACTCGGAGACAAGGTTACGGCCTATGTCATTCATTCAGGTCATGAAGGATTGAACTTAATCACTCAAGAAGGACATAAGCTATTCGTCCATCATACTCAAATGCGTGAAAAACACCGCATGGGAGAAGAACTTGAAGTGAGAATTGCGAGAATTACCCCAGGTGATTATAGTGGGTCTTTGATAGAAACCAAAGAAATCATGATGGATAAAGACGCTGTTATGTTAGAAGAATTCTTAAAGAAACATGGCAGAATGGCCTTGACTGCAGATTCGGATAAAGAAGCGATTGATGCAGCCTTTGGATTATCGAAAAAAGCATTTAAGCGTGCACTTGGAAGACTCTATAGTGAACGTAAAGTAATATTTGAAAATGGGGAAACCATTTGGATTAAAGGTGAATAATATGGATAAAAAACTAGTTGAAACAATAACCTCACGTGATCAAGATTTCGCACAATGGTACACTGACTTATGCTTAAAAGCAGAACTGATGGATTATAGCGATGCGAAAGGCTTTATCATTTACCGCCCATACGGATATGCAATATGGGAAAATATTCAAAAATACTTAGACACTAAATTTAAAGAGACTGGACATGAGAATGTCTACATGCCAATGGTGATTACTGAATCGCTATTCCAAAAAGAAAAAGACCACGTAGACGGTTTCGCGCCAGAAACTGCATTTATGACAACAGCTTCAGGCGATGAAGGTGAAAGACTTATCGTCAGACCTACTTCTGAAGTTTTGTTCTGTCAACATTATGCAAAAATTGTAAGTTCATACCGTGACCTTCCAAAGAAGTATAATCAATGGTGCAGCGTGGTTAGATGGGAAAAAACCACTAGACCTTTCTTAAGAGGTAAAGAATTCCTATGGCAAGAAGGTCATACCATTCATAGAACTGAAGAAGAAGCTAGAAAAGAAACCTTAGATATGCTAGATACTTATAACCGTTTAGGTCGTGATTTATTAGCGATTCCATTCGTTACAGGGAGAAAGACGGAAAAAGAGAAATTTGCTGGTGCTGTTGAAACCTATGCCATTGAAGCATTAATGCATGATGGTAAAGCTTTACAATCAGGTACTTCACACTATTTTGGAAGCGGATTTGCAGAAGCATTTGACATCAAATACCAAGACAGCGATAACTTAGTAAAACACGTATATCAAACCTCTTGGGGTGTATCTACAAGATTGATTGGTGCTGTAATTATGGTTCATGGTGATGACGAAGGCTTAGTATTACCACCATATGTTGCACCAACTCAAATTGTGATCATTCCAATTCAAAGTCAAAAACAAGAAGTCATGGATGCTGCTAATAAGCTTTATCAAGATTTGAAAGAAGCAGGATACCGTGTAAAACTAGATGATTCAAATCGTACCCCAGGTTGGAAGTTTGCTGAATACGAAATGAAGGGTGTACCAGTTAGACTTGAGGTTGGTCCAAGAGATCTTCAAAATGGGGTTGTCACAGTTACAACTAGACACAATAGAGCGAAATCTCAAATTGGCCTAGATGTGGTCGTTTCATCCATGGATCAAGTCTTAAAAGACATGCATCAAGATCTATACAATAATGCCCTTAACCATGTTCAAAAAAATACATTTGTCGCAAAGACTTATGATGAGTTCAAAACCCAAATTGAAAAGGGTGGATACATCAAGATGAGCGTTTGTGGGGAAGAAGCAGAATTAATCATTAAAGCAGATGTTCAAGCAACTGCCAGAGTCATCTTAGATGAACCACTTGTGACTGAACTATGTCCAGTTACTAAAAAGAAAGCGACACAAACAATTTTATTTGCAAGAGCATATTAATGTTGATTTACCAAAGGCTTTCGTTTATAATTAATACTACAAGTTAATCTACTCATGGGGAGTAGCAAGTAAATAACCATTTACCTTCATGTTCGTCACAACGGCTTAATGCCCGGGCATGATTTCATTTATGAATTGCAAGACCATATTTCTGTTTAGAAGTATGGTCTTTTCTTTACTTTGTAGGTTACTAATAAGTATAATAAGAATAGGAGTGATAACATGTATTATCAAAAAGATGTAGTAAATGTATTAAGTTCACTAGAGGTAGATCCTAAACAGGGATTATCTTCAAGTGAAGCACAAAAACGCATTGAACAGTATGGCCAAAATAAATTAACATCGAAGAAAAAGAAAAGTGTAATTTACTTGTTTTTTCAACAATTAAATGACCTTTTGATCTATGTATTGTTAGCAGCAGCTATATTAACCATTATTGCAAGCGCACTAGAAGGTCATCCAGAGTTCACAGATGCCATCATTATTTTGCTTGTTGTATTAATTAACGCATTCATTGGTGTAATCCAAGAATCCAAAGCAGAAAAAGCGGTGGAAGCATTAAAGAAAATGGCATCTCCAAAAGCACTTGTCAGAAGAAATGGCTCATTAATCGAAATTGATTCAGAAGAATTAGTGCCAGGGGACATCGTTATTCTTGAGGCCGGCCGAATTATTCCGGCAGACTTAAGATTAATCGAAAGTAAGAACCTTCAAATTGAAGAATCAGCCTTAACTGGAGAATCCGTACCAGTTGATAAAAATGCTGATGTAAAACTTGAATCAGACAAAGTATCCCTAGGAGACCTAATCAACATGGCATTTATGTCAACGTTGGTTACATATGGTCGTGGTGAAGGGGTTGTAGTTTATACGGGTATGTCCACTGAAATGGGTAAAATCGCAAGTATTCTTGATACTGAAACAGACGACACTACCCCACTTCAAAAACGTCTAGATGAACTTGGAAAAATCCTTGGGATTATCGCGATTGTTGTATGTATAGTCATCTTTGGACTTGGTGCACTTCAAGGAAAAGATTTAATCGAAATGTTTATTACAGCGATTTCACTAGCAGTTGCAGCCATTCCAGAAGGGCTTGCTGCAATCGTAGCCATCGTCTTAGCACTTGGAACAACCAGAATGTCCAAGAAAAATGCAATCGTTAAGAAACTTCCTGCCGTTGAAACATTAGGCTCTGTTAACGTAATCTGTAGTGATAAAACCGGAACGCTTACTCAAAATAAGATGACCGTTATCGAAAGTTTTACTCTATATGAAACCAATGAATCTAAACAACTTTTATTAGAAGGCTTTATGTTATGTAGCGATGCAACCTCAGAAAATGGCGTTGAAACAGGTGACCCAACTGAAATTGCATTGGTTAACTTCGGGATTCTAAATAAGATTGTTCCAAGTGAGTTAAATGATGCTTATCCAAGAATCAATGAAAAGCCATTTGACTCAGATCGTAAGATGATGTCAACCGTACACCCTATAGGTAATCACTACCGTGTTTATACTAAAGGTGCACTCGATAACTTAATAAAGTTTTCAACGCATGCACTAGTCAATGGTGAAAAAGTAGCCATTACAGATAAAATCATCAATGAACTATTAGATAAGGCCAATGAGATGTCTAATAAGGCTTTAAGAGTATTAGGCTTGGCCTACCAAGACTTTAGCTATTCACCAGATGTTAAAGAACTTGAAAAAGAAATGGTTATCGTCGGGTTTGCAGGCATGATTGACCCTCCAAGATTAGAAGTTAAGGATTCAATCAAACATGCTCAAAACGCCGGAATCAAGGTCGTCATGATTACCGGAGACCATCCGAATACAGCCTTTGCAATCGCTAAAACATTAGGTATTGCAAAAAATATTGAAGAAACCATGTTAGGTCAAAAATTAGACGATTATTCAGATGAAGAATTGGATAAGATTATTATGAATTATAGTGTGTTCTCAAGGGTTTCTCCAGAACACAAGGTAAGAATTGTATTATCCCTTAAACGCTTAGATAACATCGTTTCTATGACTGGAGATGGTGTTAATGACGCACCTTCATTAAAGAGTGCAGACATTGGAGTTGCAATGGGTATTACAGGTACCGATGTATCTAAAGGTGCTGCAGATATGATTCTTACAGATGACAACTTCTCAACCATTGTCTCTGCCATTGAAGAAGGTAGAAACATCTATAACAACATCAAAAAAGCAGTCATCTTCTTACTTTCATGTAATTTAGGTGAAGTCGTCGCAATCTTCTTAGCGGTTTTATTTGGATGGCCAGTACCATTATTAGCCACACAAATATTATGGATTAACTTGATTACAGATACACTACCAGCCATTTCACTTGGTGTTGACTTGGGTGATCCAGATGTGATGAACCAAAAACCACGTAACAAGAAAGAATCGTTCTTCGCAAACAATGCTGCCCTAAGAGCAATCATTGGTGGCACACTAATTGGGTTATTAACGTTAACCGCTTTCGTTATTGGCCTGTTAGAACAAGGCATCCAATTTAAAGACATTATTCATGTAGAACATGGTCAAGATGCATTTGTTTATGCCTCCACAATGGCATTCGTAGTCTTAGCATTATCACAACTTCTCTACTCATTCTCAGTAAGAAGTGAAACTAAGTCTATTTTTAAAGTGGGTTTGTTCTCTAATAAGTATCTTGTCGGATCACTTATTGTTGGGGTGTTACTACAAATAACCGTCATCAGTGTACCTTTCTTACAAGATGCATTTGGGGTTACAATGTTAAAAATGATAGACTGGGATATTGTTGTTATATTGAGTATTATTCCATTAATTGCTAACGAAATCATCAAAAAAGTACTATTTAGTATTAAGGGACGTCGCTAAGACGTCCTTTTTTTCATAATAATCACAAATAAAACCGTTTTCCATATCTAAACATGACGATTTATTCTTGTAATGGTAAAGCCTTTGTACTAAAATAGCAATGTTGGCTTAAAAGTACGATTCAACTTTAAAATAGATACATAAAAGTGTATAATGAAAATGAGTGATTATGCATTTTATTATATGTATACGCGTGCGTTCTTAAAGATTAAGTTATAAAGAATGCATTTCGTGTTTTTAAAGTAAATCATTAGATGAGAAAAGAAGGTGAACCTATGCATACTGCCTTAATCAAAGAAACGATTCAGTTAGATAAAGAAGCGCGAGAAGCTGTTAACGCCCTTCGAAAAGAAAAAGAAACGCTTGAAGAACGTGTTAAACAAGACGAACTTGCTTTAATCAAAACGAATAAGAAGAAACTTACAGACTTAATTGAGTCAACGAAGCAGAACTATGAAGCTGAGATTGTCTCAAAGACTGAAAAAGAAAAAGAAAAATTCATCGAAATGTTGGATGTAATTAAAAAGGAGTTCGACGAGAAGGAAAATGAATGGATTGACACCATTTATGCTTACTGTGTTGAATAAAAAAGGAGAAATGCTTAATGGGTTTTGCAAATAATGCAATCATCACGAAAGCTAAATCTATATACGGAAACTTTTTAAAAGAAGAGGACTATGAACGTATTGTCAAATTTCGTTCAATCCCAGATTTGGTTGGTTTTCTAAAGAAACATCCTAACTATCAAGAAACTCTGAAAGATGTTTCTGAGAACGCAATTCATAGAGGTCAACTTGAAGCGCTCATTAAACGAAATTCATTTGATCAAATTCAGCGTCTCACTAACCAAGTATTTTCTAAAGATGAACCATTCTATAGGTTGAGTATAGTGAATCAAGAAAATGACTTAATTCTAGCTGTCTTAAGAACCATAATTTCTCAAGAATTCGACGATATGAAGGGGAAAATCCCCTATTTCTTCGAAACACACACAAAAATCAGTGTGGAGCAATTAATCAAAACCACCAATTTTGATGAGTTATTAGCAGCATTAGAAAAAACACCTTATTACAAAATACTTAAACCTTTTTACACAAAAAATCCTGAGATGATTAGATATTTAGACATCGAGCATCACTTAGAATCTTATTTCTACGATGAAGCTTTTGATCGTATCGATAAGTTTTACAGTGGTAAATTAGCCAAGGACTTAAAGAGTGTATTTGAAACGCGGATTGAACTAGGAAACATTATCAAGATTTATCGTCTTAAAAAGTTCTACCAAGCTAATCCCGTAACCATTAAAAGTGTATTGATCAAAAAACACTCACGCATCAGCGAGAAAAAAATGGATGAGATCATCGCAATCCAAGATCCCGATGCAATCTTAAAGTACTTATCTAAATCAGAGTTCTCGAGATTTCAAAGTGATAAAGACTATGTATACGTTGAGTATTACGCAGGCAAAATCAGATATGATATTGCCAAGAAGTTTATGTATTTTTCAACAGAAGTACCAAAGGTTTTCTTAGCATTTATGACGCTAAGTGAAATCGAAATTGACAACTTAACGAACACCATTGAAGGCATTCGTTACCAAGTTGATGAAAATGAAATCAAGCAAATGCTAATTTACTAGGAGGCACTATGGGTATAGCAAAACTTAAACTTATTGACCTAACCTCCAATATAGATAATTTAGATCGTGTATTGATGAGATTTATAGATTTAAAGAACTTCCACCCTGTTTTGGCAAGTGAAATTGTCGAAAAGGTTCAAGGACTTACATCTTTCGTCTCAGAAAACCCATGTCAGACGATGTTACAAGATATCCAAGACATTGAGTCAAAGTACGATTTAAACTTACCTAATATTGAATACAGAGATGAATCTTATGATTTAAATCGTATGTATGATTACATCACAGATTTAAGAGCTTCACTCGAGGAAGAAGTCGCAAAAATTAAAGAATTAGAACAGTTCATTGAAAAACATGAGAATGCACTAATTCAGGTGAAAAATATTCAGAGTTTGGATTTACCACTAGACGATTTATTTGCTTGTGAGTATGTATCAATGCGTTTCGGACGCCTTCCAAATGATTCAGTCGACAAACTAAGATTTTTCCAAAACCGTCCGTTTGTCTTTAAATCATTTAATGAAGATTCAAACTATGTATGGTGTATGTATTACACAACACAAGAATATAAAAGAGAAGTAGATAATATCTTCTCATCCTTATTCTTTGAAAGAAGCTTTATTCCTGACTTTGTTCGTGGAACTCCAAAACAAGCCATTCAAGATATCACAAATGCCATTGCGGATGCGAAGGCAAAGATTAATGCATACAAAGATGTCATTTGCTCAATTACGGATGGTTCTCAAAACAATCTTGCCCATATTAAAGGCCAACTGTTATTCTTAAGTAGATTATTCGAAGCAAAGAAATATGTGGTTGGACTTGGGGATAAATTCACGATTTCAAGCTTTATGCTTGAACAAGATATCGACTCGATTAAACAAGCTTTTGATGGATTGGAAGATGTTGATATTGAAGTCCATGATGCCGATACAGATAAACGTATTACACCACCGACTAAACTGAAGAATGGATGGTTCTCAAAACCATTTGGGATGTTTGTTGAAATGTATGGGTTACCTGCTTATGATGAAATCGATCCTACCCCATTCTTAGCTTTAACGTATTCATTCTTATTCGGAATGATGTTTGGAGACCTAGGACAAGGGTTAGTGTTGATGTTAATAGGATTCTTAGCGTATAAGTTTAAAGGGATGCGTTTAGGGGCTGTAGGAATCCGTATTGGATTGTTTTCAGCACTATTTGGATTGTTATATGGATCATTCTTTGGAGATGAAGAAATCCTAACCCCGCTTTATACTGATTTGCTTGGTATGGAAGGGAAACCAATCCACGTAATGGACGCGAACTTTACGATGACACTCTTAATCACAGCAATTGCGATTGGTGCAGTGTTAATTCTTACAACAATGACGCTTAATATCTACACACAATTAAGACGAAAGAATTATGTTGAAGCAATATGCTCTCATAATGGATTTTCTGGTTTAATGCTTTATGGATTCTTAGGTATTGGATTCGCACTTCAATTACTTACAGGCATTAAAGTATTCAGTATAGTCACAATCATTCCGTTTGTGGTTATACCTCTATTTCTGATATTCCTTAAAGAACCAATCCATAGAAAAGTACACAAACATAAGATGTTCCCAGATGGGTTCGGTGGATTCTTCGTTGAAGCATTCTTCGAATTATTCGAAATCATTCTATCTTATGTAACCAATACGATGTCATTCTTACGTGTTGGTGGCTTTATTCTCTCTCACGCCGGTATGATGCTTGTAGTAACGAGCTTAATGAGCATGGTAGGGAATGCTGGATTATTGGTTATGATCTTCGGTAACATTTTCGTAATGGCACTTGAAGGTATGATTGTCGGAATCCAAGTTTTAAGACTTCAATTTTATGAAATGTTTTCACGTTATTACCAAGGTAATGGCGTTGCGTTTAACGCATTAAATCAATAATACATTAGGAGGCATAAATTATGTTAAATTTCATTGAATTAGTATTACCACTTATTTTAATCGCATTAATCACATTACCTTTAATCAAAGTATTCAGAGGTAAAACAACTGTACACTCTGCAAAAACAAGATTACTTGTACACGTATCAGGGTTCTTCGCAGTCATCGCTTTTGTATTTGTTGTTCAATTCTTCACAAGCCCAGTTGTATCTGCAGCTGAAGGTGAATCAGTAGTTGCTTCAATTACAGGCACAATGGCTCAAGGGTTAGGTTTCTTGAGTGCAGCATTATCAACAGGTATGTCAGCTTTAGGCGCAGGTATCGCGGTTGCTGCAGCAGCACCAGCAGCGATTGGCGCGTTCTCTGAAAACGAAAAGAACTTTGGTAAATCACTAATTTTCGTTGCCCTTGGTGAAGGGGTTGCGATCTACGGATTACTTATCTCAATTCTTATCATCAACAAATTATAATTAAGGGGGAAATCCTATGAGATTTTTCTTAATTAGCGACAATGTGGATACAGAAGTTGGTATGAGACTTGTGGGAATTGACGGGGTTGTAGTACATCAAAAAGACGAATTTTTAATCGCGCTTGAAGATGCACTAGAAGATCCTGAAATTGCCATTGTTTTAGTGACAACTAAACTCGTAGAATTAGCACCAGATGTCATATCTGAAATTAAACTACGAGAATCTCGTAAACTCATTGTTGAAATACCAGACAGACATGGTTCCTCATCAATTGGTGAAGCAATTGACCGATATGTGAGTGAAGCCATCGGCGTCAAACTGTGAGGTGGCTAAATGGCATATTATAACGAAGACCAACTCAAACGCTATTTCGAAAATGCAATTAAGCGTGAATCTGAAATCCGTATTGAGAAACTCCGTAAAGAAATTGACTACTTATATTCGAAAGAAATGAGTAAAGTCAATGCTGAACAAGAATTGAAAAACAAGCTTGAAACCAGTAAAGCGTTGCGTGAGTTACAAATTGAGCATCAAGACAAAATTAATCAAATCGGTATTGGATATGACGAGCAACTTATTAAAGAACGCCAAGTCATGGTCAATAACGTTTTTGAAGCAGTATACAAGAAACTTGTGCTATATAGACAATCTAAAGACTATCAAAAGAGCATGTCTAACAAGTACGAAGACATCTTGAAATATGCAAAAGGCTTACCAATCACAATTGAGATTGGTAAAGAAGATGGTTTGCTAGAAGAAGTGTTAAAGAAAAGAAATCAAGAATTTTCATATAACGAGTTCATTCACTTTGGGGGCTTTGTTGCAACCATAGACGATCTTAATGTTTCTATTGATCATACCATTGATCAAAAACTAGAAGAACGTAAAAAATGGTTCTATGAAAATGCTCGATTATTCATTAAGAAATAAGGAGGGTAATATGACAAACACGATTTATTCGATTAATGGTCCAGTCGTTACCGTCCAAAATTCGACTACGTTTTCGATGCTTGAAATGGTCTATGTTGGGAAAATGCGCTTATTGGGGGAAGTCATCTCAATCAGCAAAACCAAAACAGTCATTCAAGTTTATGAATCTACAACAGGACTAAAAGTAGGAGACCCAGTTTACGGAACAGGTGAACCAATCTCTGCCCTTTTAGGACCAGGCTTACTGAAAAACATATTTGATGGGATTGAACGCCCACTTAAGACGATTGAACAAACCTCAGGTATCTATATTCCGACTGGGTCAGATGTGACTTCATTAGACATGGATTCTAAATGGGAAGTTACAATACTTGCCAATGTTGGGGATTATGTCAAAGAAGGCGAAGTGTTCGCGACGGTTCCTGAAACTGAAACCATCACACACCGCTTGATGATTCCAATCGGTTTATCTGGTAAGGTCATTTCTAAAGCTAAGAATGGCATTTATGCGCTTAAAGACACCATCATTCAAATTGAAGACTTTGAACATAAAATTCACTCGTTGAATCTTGTGCAAAAGTGGCCAATCAAAACCCCAAGACCTGTACAAAAACGTCTTCCAATGTCGATTCCACTTGTTTCAGGACAACGTGTTATTGACACCTTATTCCCAATTGCCAAAGGGGGGACTGCAGCAGTCCCAGGTGGATTCGGTACCGGTAAAACGATGATGCAACACCAATTTGCGAAATGGTGTGATGCCGATTTAATCGTTTATGTTGGGTGTGGTGAACGTGGGAATGAAATGACTCAAGTTCTTGAAGAATTTGGCGAATTAATTGACCCAAGAACCAATAAACCACTTCTTGAAAGAACAGTTTTAATTGCGAATACCTCTAACATGCCAGTAGCTGCTCGTGAAGCCTCAATTTACACTGGGGTTGCGATTGCAGAGTACTACAGAGACATGGGATACCATGTCGCAGTTATGGCTGACTCCACTTCAAGATGGGCAGAAGCATTAAGAGAAATCTCTGGTAGATTAGAAGAAATGCCAGCAGAAGAAGGGTTCCCTGCGTATTTACCAAGTAGAATATCTCAGTTCTATGAAAGAGCTGGTTATGTCAAAACACTTTCACATTCTGAAGGATCTGTTTCGATTATTGGCGCAGTATCCCCACAAGGTGCTGACTTCTCTGAACCAGTCACTCAAAACACCAAACGTTTCGTTAGAAGCTTTTGGGCACTAGACAAGCAATTAGCTTATCAAAGACACTATGCAGCAATCAACTGGAACTTGAGTTACAGTGAGTATATTAATGACTTAACCAGATGGTTTGATAAAGAGGTTGATCCTAGCTTCTTACTTAACCGTAAACAAATTATGTCCATCTTGGCTGAGGAAAACAAACTATTAGAAATCGTAAAACTCATTGGTAGTGACGTATTGCCAGATGATCAAAAACTCATCATTGAAATGGGGAAAGTGATTCGTCTAGGATACCTCCAACAAAATGCCTTCCACAAAGAAGATACGTATGTACCTCTTTTAAAACAACTTAAGATGATGGATGTGATTCTATATCTAGAAAAACGTGCACGTCAGTTTATTGAAAGTGGTAAATCATTGAATCTCTTACTGGAAACCGGGATTTTTGACAAGGTTATCAAGATTAAATACGACATTCCAAATAATCAAATTGACTTACTTGATGGGTATCAATCATTGATTGATGAAGCCGTTAAGAGTGTACGATAAGGAGGCAGGTTATGAATCTACAATATAAAGGACTAGATGAAATTAACGGGCCACTCATTTATCTAGAAAAAACCGAAAATGTCGGCTATGAAGAAATGGTCGAAATTAAGCTTAAAAATGGTGAAACACGCTATGGAAGGGTAGTGCAAATTGAAGGCGATAAAATCGCAGTTCAAGTCTTCGAAGGCACACAAGACATCTCTTTATTTAATACGCTATCGAAGTTCACTGGGAAACCCGTTGAAATGGCGTTGTCAAAGGAAATCCTAGGACGCACATTCAATGGTTCTGGTAGACCAATAGATGGACTTGGAGATGTTTTCGTTGATGAAAAACGTGATATCAACGGATTGCCTCTAAATCCAGTAAGCCGTGTTTACCCAAGAAACTATATTCAAACTGGTATCAGTTCAATTGATGCGTTAACAACACTCATTCGCGGACAAAAATTACCGATTTTCTCAGGTTCAGGGATGCCACATAATGAACTAGCCGTTCAAATTGTAAAACAAGCTAAAATTGCCGATGGCAATGGCGATAATTTCTGTATTGTGTTCGCTGCAATGGGCGTTAAAAATGACGTTGCAGACTACTTCAGAAAGTCTTTCGAAGAAGCCGGAGTCATGCATAAGGTGGTAATGTTTTTAAACCTTTCCAATGAACCGATTATCGAACGTACCCTTACCCCAAGATTTGCCCTTACTGCAGCAGAGTATCTAGCCTATCAACACGACATGCATGTGTTAGTAATCCTTACAGACATTACGGCATATTGTGAAGCGCTTCGTGAGTTCTCAAGTAGTAAAGGGGAAATTCCAGGTAGAAAAGGGTATCCTGGGTATTTATATTCAGATTTAGCAAGCATTTATGAAAGAGCAGGAATCGTTAAGAGCGCTAAAGGTAGCGTTACACAAATTCCAATTCTTACCATGCCTAATGATGACATTACCCATCCAGTACCTGACTTAACAGGCTATATCACAGAAGGACAAATTGTTTTAAGCAGAGACTTAAACCAATTATCTATTTTCCCACCTGTTGGGGTATTACCTTCTTTATCACGTCTGATGAAAGACGGGATTGGTGATGGCTTTACTCGTAAAGATCACTCTAGTGTATCAAACCAATTATTCGCCTCATACGCACAGGTTCAAGATGCAAGAAGTCTAGCTTCTGTTATTGGTGAAGATGAACTCTCTCCAATTGATAGACAATACATAGAATTTGGAAAACTATTCGAAAAACATTTCTTAAATCAAGGGTTCGAAACCAATAGACAAATTACCGACACTTTAGATTTAGGTTGGGACTTATTATCGGTTTTACCTAAAGATGAATTACATAGAGTTGACCAAGATTTATTAGATAAATATTATAGCCATGAGCGTGCAGTCGAAAGGTTCCATATTGCTAACAAAACATACATTAAAGGCATAAAGGATATTCGTCATGAATAATCAAGTATTTCCTACAAAAGGGAATTTGATTGCACTTCAAAAATCTTACGACTTAGCCAAAAAAGGCTATGAACTCATGGATCGTAAACGTAACATTCTAATTAGAGAAATGATGACCATGGTTGAGGATGTTAGACACGTTCGTGCTGAATTAAGTAAAACCTACGAACAAGCCTATCAAGCCTTACAAGAAGCCAATATAACGCTTGGGATCGTTTCTGATATCGCTAAATCAATCCCAATTGATCAAAATGTTTCTGTCAGTTACCGAAGCGTTATGGGTGTTGAGTTACCAATGGTTACTCATGAGGCAGAAATGGTCAAAATTACCTATGGTATTGGTCATACCAACACCAAGTTCGACTTTGCCTATAAATCCTTTCAAAAGGTTAAAGAATTGACTGTAAAACTGGCTGAGATCGATAACGCAACCTATAGACTTGCAAACGCGATTCGTAAGAGTCAAAAAAGAGCTAACGCACTAGAAAATATTGTGATTCCAAGATTTGAAGAAAACATTAAATTCATTACTGAATCATTAGAAGAAAAAGAACGTGAAGCTTTCACTAGACAAAAAGTCATTAAAAAGAATCAACAAGCAAAGAAATAGAACACTTAGATATCTAATAACAATAAAAGCTTAACTCCAATAAAATGGCGTTAAGCTTTTTCGTATACTAAGGCTAGGAGCTGTCTTTTAGCTGTTTATTCTTAAATAAATAGGCAGTAAGATGAGACGTTTATAATGGAGTCCATTAGCTAGTGAGTGCTCAAGTATATGGTGTATTCAAAGGAGAAAACACTGCCTATTTTGATATCTTTCAACTCTACGATGATAATATTCATCCAAGTATTCAGATGACTTAGATACAGGTTATCTAGAAAGTATGCAAAATAAAGATGGATCTGTTACAGCCTATGAGCGTGATGAAATGCTGATATTATCTCAATTAAACATTACTACTATCAATCAACAACTGGAACGCCAATTAGTGAGACCAGATTATTCTATAGTACTAATGGTTGGAGAGATCAAATCTCATCCATAGAACACTATGAGTCTGGCATTCTAAAACAAACAGATGATTATCAATATGACTCAATTGGAAACCTAATAAGTATTGATTCAGACTTAGACAGTGATCAACTCTTTGACTTTGAAGGTAGAAACCTTATTGAACATAAAATAGGCAATCAAACCTATTCTTATACCTACAATAATCAAGGTATTAGAACCTCAAAGTCAGATGGATTATCAATGACAGAATACATTCTAGAAGGTAATTTAGTTTTAGTTGAAAAAAAAGGAAATGATGTTATATACTATAATTATGATCGAGATGGATCAATACTATCATTCAATTACCAAGGCAACGAATACTTTTATATAAAAAACCTTCAAGGAGATATCATAAAGATTATAGATGCCACTGGTAACATAGTAGCAACATATCGATATGATGCATGGGGAAATATCATAGATTCATGGGATAGTAATATAGGTATAGGCAGTCTTAATCCGTATCGATACAGAAGTTATCGATACGATACAGAAACTGGCCTATACTATTTAAACGCTCGATATTATGATCCAAGTATTGGAAGATTCATTAGTGCTGATTCTATTAGTTATTTAGACCCATCAAGTGAACAAGGCTTAAACCTATACGCTTATTGTAATAACAATCCAGTGATGTGCCTAAATAGCGCCGGACATGATTCAGTCAGTTCAAATAACTCTATGGGCAGTAATGCTGTTACCTCTACTACTCAGATCAATTCATCAAAGAGCGGGTTGTTAAATAGATATTCTGTTTCAGGTGAAGTAAGAGCGGGTGGATTTTATGGTAAAGGTGAAGCAACGTTTTTATATGGCACTAGTCAATTTAGATTCCAATGGTCAAATGGCAAAACAGGCGAAAAAGCTCAAATTGGTTATTTTGCAAAGATATCAATTCTAAACGCTGCTGGTCAAATAGGCTTTGAAGCAGGAGGCTATGGTGTTGCATTAAAAGGTGTTGCTGACGTAGGAACAGCTACTTTACTTATTGGATACATGGAGACTGAAAAAGGTTGGTTTGCCGGTTTAAGCGCAGAAGCTTCAATTGCTTCAGCAAGGGCTGGTATTCAATTTGATTTAGGGCAACTTGGAGTTGAGGTTGGGGGTTCTGCTAAATTTATGACAACAGGAGAGTTTCAATTTGGCTTTGGCAGCGATGGATTTGTTTTTGCCTTAGGAAATCCCGGTCCTGGTGGTGTAAGTGTTTATATTAGATTGACGTGGTAAGGGAGATAAAATGAGAAAAGCGTATTATTTTCATGGAAATATAATAAAATTCCTTTTTAAAAAACACTATTGCCCATGGTGTGATAATTTATTGTCAAAAAAACTGAATCACAAAATAGTAAACTCAAATTCAAAAGAAGCGAAAAAATATGAAAGGTTATATAGCAGTACTGATGGTGGAAGTATAATAGGAAATTTTGATTCAGATATTAGACATCACTTATTTTATTGTGGCACATGTGATAAAGAAATTGAACACAAAACATTATTTAGTTATGAAAAAACTAAAAAGAAAATATCAAAGCTAATTAATATAGCAAAAAACAAAAGCATTGAAATGGAAGTTTATTATTTAGATAAGGATGATAAAGAGATAAAAAAAGGAGATAAAGATTTTTTCGACAAAGTATTAATATCTCTGGTTGTTAATGAAAAAAAGATAGAAAAGGTTTGCTATATTGCTTGTAAATATCCAACTTATGAGGAAGCCACGTATTTTAAAGCGACCGAGCACTTTAGAGAAGTAAAAGATATGTTAAAAAAGAAAAAGTTAACATAATAATGGTTTTGTTAAAGAAAAATATTGGTGGCATTTTAAACAGCATTGTTAAGGTAAAACAAGTTTAGTTTTCCAGTGCGCGGAACGTGGCTATACTAATAGCCACGTTAGCGCATACTAAACTATGTCTAAAAAGTTGACTTGTTGGCTCTATGAAGATGATTTATTTTAAAAATACGGACTAGATATAATTATGCTGGGTTACAGGCACATGACTCCAGTGATGTACTCCGACCCCAGCGGAAATTTTGCAATATCAGTATTAATTGTTGGAGTTGTAGCAGGAATGATAATAGGTGGTGGAGCAAGTATGATAACACAAGCTGCATCAAATGATTGGAACTGGAATTCAATCAATTATGGTTTAGTTATAAATGATGCGATATTTGGTGGAATTAGTGTCGCTCTAGCGGTTAGTGGTTTGGGAATGCTTGGTTCGGCTCTAGCAGGAAGTGTATTGAATGGATTACAACTTTTAGTTGAATCTGCAATAACAGGAAGATAGATAAGTTCAATGGAGGCTTGGACATCAATGGGGATAGGATTTTTGGGTGGATTTATACCATCTTCTGGATTTAACGCAAAAAATCTAAATGGAATTTGGAAAACATCTACAGCAAAACTAGCTACCGCCCAATCAGCCAAAAAGATAGCCATGTATCAAGGAAAACAAGCACTTGTAAAGAGTACTATTATAAAAGGAAGTATTGTCTATTTCCTATCAACCATTGGTACAACAGGTGTAACTTATGTGTTGGATGAAATGGGAATATATTAAGGAGATAAACTGTCATGTTTATATTACGTTTGCTATATCTTATAAATGTTTGTTTAAGTTCGATATTGATTTTTAAAAAAATAGTTATGAAAAAGAATCGTAATATAGGAATATATTATTCTGGGTGGATCTTTGGAACAGCATTATTTACATCTGTGATGTTCAATCTTACTTTTATAATGTCAGATATCATTGCTGATTCATGGCATAACTTAAAGATTGAAAATATAATCCTATTAATTTTGATGAATATATTAAATACATTTATAACGTTTATTATGTTTATAGGAACTAAAAAGCGAATTGATATTACTCATAAATCATTAATTCTCCACACTTTATTCTCAAAGAAAAAAATCATGTTTGTTGATATTGATACTAATAAAAGTGAATACATTTTTATTTCAGGTAAATCAAATAAATTGTTCCCTAAAAAAAATATATTTACATCAGGGGAATATCTACGTGTTGTATTGAAATGCGATAAAGAAATTAAAATAAATATGAACCCTCTTCTTTATAGTGGAAACAAATTATTATTCATGAGTATAATCGTAAAAGAACTAAAAATAAAAAGAAAACTATTTTAGATAAACTACTCAAAAAGTTTAGTTTTACTGTTATGCGGAACGTGGCTATATTAATAGCCACGTTATCGCGTACTAAACTGTGCCTAAAAAGTTGACTTGTTGGCTCTATGAAGATGTTTTATTCTAAAAATACGAACTAGATATAATTATGCTGGGTTACAGGCACATGACTCCGGTGATGTATTTTGATTCTAGTGGTAGAGTTGCTATCTCATTACTAATTGCTGGCTTTATAGTGGGAGCATTAGTTGCATCCACGGCAAGTGTTATTAGCCAAGGAACAACGAATGGATGGGATAGAATTAATGTGTGGCAAGTTTTGTTAGACGGTGGTATTGGTGGAATTAGTGGACTTTTAGCTTTTACTGGCATAGGTGCATTAGGGTCAGCATTTATTAGTGGTGGACTCGGCTTTATTGGAAGTGTTGGAGGAGATTTAATTGCATCGGGTGGGGATTGGAATCAAGTTAACTGGGTAAAAGCTGGTGTTATGACAATTAAAAATGGCTTACTTGGGGCTGGTCCTGGAGCAAATAATTCAAAAGCGATAGGTAAAGATTTGTGGAAATCGGTAAGTAAAACTAAAGTAGGTAATATATTTACTAACGCAGCAGCTAAAACTAGTACAGGACAAATGTCACAGAGAGGCTTTCAAGGACTGATGAATTTATATGGTCAATCATTGGCTGCCAGCATTACTAATGCTATGCCTAATGTAATGGCAAATAGAATTACAAATTCATTTATAGGCGTCGGAGTTTAGGGAGTTATTGATGTTATTACGGGATGGCTTATTTAATTATTGGAGGGTTAAGATATGAATGCGATAATTATTGAATCTTGGAAAATTGTCATAGGGTATATTACTCTTCTAGCAATTATATATTGGAAATTTGTATATTACGGTCCTAATGGCACATTTGATTACTCAAGTGTATTTTTAAATAAGTACTTATTATCTGAAAACAGCAAGTATAATAAACTTTATCCGACTAAAAAAAACAATTTTTCACATCCAAGAATTTTACAAACAACAACCATGTTAATGGTGACAATCATAACTCTCGTTTTAATCACAGCAATAACTTTAATAATGACAATACTAAGACAAGATAGTATTATAAAAGTCATGCATAACTTTATATTCATTATGGCTGTTTCAAGTCTTTTAACTAACTTCATCATACTAATTATTAAAATAATACAAATGTTTATCTGTTTGAAAAAAGAGAAAACAATGGAAGCACAAGAAATTAATGATTTGATGAATGAAATATCTAAAAAACACCCGGAATTTTATAACTAATATCAGTTCAAGTGCAATCTGTTGTTAAAAAACAAGGAGTAGTTTAGTTTCACTGTTACGCGGAACGTGGCTATACTAATAGCCACGTTATCGCGTACTAAACTGTGCTGGTGTTAAGTGTGACTAAACCATAATTTATACATAATTTAAATCAAGATTGTTAAAAGAATTAGTTTGTTAAAAACGGACAGGTATTAAAAAAGAGTAGAGAGAGCTTGTTTCCGATAAACCATCAAAAGTGTATCCTAAGTCAATGACTCGCTACAAAAGATACTTAGTCTGAATTTAATTGATCAATTAATGTCATATACTATACTTATAATCAAGATGGATCAATACTATCACTCAATTACCAAGGCAACGAATACTTTTATATAAAAAACCTATAGCGGAGACTTCAGAGAAAGCTGATAGTCCGCTATAGGTTTTTTCTACTTATTGGTTTTTATGTCGTTTTTTATGTCTTCAAAGATAGATTCAATCGAATGAATCTTTAGATTACAACTGGATTTTTGACTGCAATTACATCCTATACTACCTCTTGTTTTAATGAGTTTATAGTAAATGATAAGCCCAAGCAAACTGCCTACAAATAGTAGAATGATCAGGTCAATTAAGTTCATAAGACGCCTCCTATAAATGTGCCAAGCTGGAAAATAAGAGTAGCAAGTACATAAGCTAATCCAGTTTGAAATAAAATGGCGATCCAGGTTTTACGACGAGAGCCTAATTCCTTATGCATTGCGCCAATTGCCGCAAAGCATGGTGCAGAAAATAGATTAAAGACCATGAAGGCATAAGCGGATTGAGGGGTAAAGAATTGATAAATCGGCGCATTTAGAATGATATTACCTTCTGTGATCTCTGCTGACAATCCACCAATAACAGCCAATGAGGAGACCACTTGTTCCTTAGCTACAAGCCCTTGAAGTGCTGAAACAGAAGCTGCCCAAGACAGGTCACCTAACATCGGATAAAAGAGGTATGCAAAGCCTCTTCCGATATAAGAAAGCATAGACTCATTAACATCTCCACCATACTCTAATCTAAAAGAATAAGAACTTAAAAACCAGATGATGACACTTGAAAGTAAGATGATTGTGCCTGCACGAGAAATGAATTCTTTAACTCTTTCGTAAACATCTCTGAAAACATATCTAAAATTAGGAACTCGATAATTTGGTAACTCTGTAATATAACTTGAAGGCTGTCCTTTGAAAAAGAATGTTTTCATGATGAGGGCAGAAATTAAGATGACAACAATCGAGAACATATAAAGCGAAAACGATACAAACCCGGAGTTATTAGGAAAGAAGAACCCAGCAAATAGTGCAATTATTGGTAGTTTTGCACTACAAGGGATAAAAGGGGTCAACATAATCGAAATACGTCTCTCATCTTGTGACTCAATCGTTCTAGTAGCCATGATTCCAGGCACACTACACCCTGAACCAATGATAAAGGGAATTAATGACTTTCCACTTAACCCGAATTTCTTAAACAATCTATCTAAGAAGAAGGCAATTCGTGTCATATAACCACTGCCTTCTAAAGCAGATATTAGTATAAATAAAATGATGAGCTGTGGGACGAAATTCAATACGGATCCTACCCCAGCAATGATACCATCACTGACGAGGCTAGCCGAAAAGTCATGTGCACCTAAGTCCTTTAAGAAATCAAACATAAACGAACTAAACCTACTAATAGTTCCATCAACAAAATCAACGGTTAATGTCCCAACAACGCCTACCGATAGATAATAGATTAAGAACATCACTAGTCCAAAAATAGGAATGGCTAAAAACTTATTCAAAAAAAGTTTGTCCAAGGATTCTGTTAGTTTGTCACCATGATGAATTCTAACAAATGATTCTTTTTTGATCTTTTCAATGAAGGCATACCTACCAGAAGCAATGATGGTTTCAAAATCATACCCATAAACTTTCTCAAGCGGTTTAGTTAAGGAAGATACATCTATTCTGTGTTCGATAATGGGATCTGATTCTAATAATTTGATGCTTAAGAATCGTTTATTAGGCTCACTGATCTTATCCTCTAAGTATTGAATGGTCTTTTCAATATTAGGGTTGAATATTTTAAGAGGTTTATACTTCAAATAGTCTTTGTTATTGATACACTGAATCAATTTTTGAATGCCGGTTTTCTTTAATGCAGAAATCTCGATAATAGAAGTATTGAGCTTTTGTGACAATAGTTCTTTATGAATCGAGATGCCTTTTTTTACAAAAGTATCAGCCATGTTAAGACAAATAATCATATCAATGTTTAACTCAAGCAGTTGCGTAGTTAAATATAAGCTTCTTTCAAGTTGAGTCGCATCGATGATATTAATAATCAAATCAATCTTTTCTTGAAGGAGAAATGCCCTTGATATAGACTCTTCAAGTGTATAAGGCGATAAAGAATAAATCCCAGGCAAATCTATGATCTCATGTTTGCCATTATCTATATACCCTACTTTCTGCTCAATCGTCACCCCTGGCCAGTTTCCAATTTTTTGATTGCTTCCTGTTAAGGTATTAAATAGGGTTGTTTTTCCACTGTTTTGGTTTCCTATTAATGCAATTCTCATAGAATAATGACCTCAATTTGCTTTAAGTCTTCTTTTCTAATACATAAATCGTAATCTCTAATGCTGATATCTACGGGATCACCTAAAGGGGCAATCTTTTTAATGTGGACGATTACACCTGGGGTTAACCCCATATCTAGTAATCGTCTCTTGATTTCTTTTTTGGTTGAGTTTAAACCGATGACTTTGGCAGATTGGTTGAGTTTTACTTTATCTAAAGTGGTAGTCGTTTTAGTCATAAAAAAACACCTCGTTGCTTTCTATAAATAAATATAGAGCATCCAGGGGTTCAATTCAAATAAAGTTATAAAAATTCTAAATAGAAGTATAAATATTACATCTATTTTGATTCCTTAGTTTTTTTCTCAGGAACTGGATCATACTTAGGCTTAAAAAGAGGATTACAAGTCAGTATCCTTTTTGCAGTTAAAAAAGTAGCTTTTGGGAAACTAAAGCGTTCATAACATCCTAAAGCATAATTGGAACAAGAAGGCTTATGTCTGCAGACAAAATGCTTATTTCCAGATAAGTTTTTCTGATACCATTTAATGAGTCGAATGGACTTCTTTTCCATAAAATCACCACCTAAATTATATCACGATATTGTTATTAAAAACATTTTGTCACTCAATTAGATATTATGTTATAATTTAATTAGTAGTGAAACCGATTTCAAGGAGGAAAATGATATGAAGGTTTATGAAACAAACCAAATTAGAAACATTGCCATCCTAGGACATCTAGGATCTGGAAAGACCAGCATTGCTGAAGCGTTATTATTCTCTAGTAACGCGATTCCTTCACGTGGAAGTATCGAAGGAAAGAATACTGTATCAGACTTTATGGATGAAGAAAAAGCAAAACAAGGCAGCCTATCAACAAGTTTAATTCCTGTTGAGTGGAACGGTATCAAACTCAATTTTTTAGATGTACCAGGAACAGAAGAACTTGATAATGAGATAAAGCAATCACTATCGGTTGTTAAGGGAGCAGTTTTGGTCATCGATGCTTCAAAAGGTGTCGAAGTCGGCACCGAAAGATTATGGAATGAAATCCGCAAAATGCATATTCCAGCCGTCATTTTTGTTAACAAGATGGATAAGGAAAATGTTAAATTTGAGGAACTGTTAGAAGAAATTCGTGAGAAACTTGGTAAGAAAGCAGTACCTTTCTGCTGGCCAATTGGAAAGAATGAAAACTTCGAAGGATTTGTTAATGTTATTGAGATGAAAGCACGCATTTATAATGGTGTAGATTCTTATGATGCCCCAATTTGGGAAGAAAAGAAACCAAAAATCGAACAATTAAGAGAAATGATTATGGAATCTGTTGCAGAAACTAGTGAAGATTTGCTAGAGAAGTTCTTTGGTGGCGAAGAATTAACAGAAGAAGAAATCAACAATGGTCTTAGAAATGGTATTTATCATGGTGAACTCACTCCATTAATTGTTGGTAGTGCAACTAAGAACATTGGTATTAGAACCATGTTAAGCATGCTATCACAATACTTACCACAACCAGACTCTTTAAGAGCTTTAGAAGGTACGAATCCAAAAACTAATGAAGCTGTTATAAGACATACGAAAGACTCAGAACCATTCTCAGGATACGTATTTAAAACCACAATCGACCCATTTGTTGGTGCGATCAATATGATTAAAGTAAACTCTGGAACACTTAAAACAGGCCAAGAAATTACGATCCATGACACAGGAAAATCTGAAAAGATTGGTGCAATGTTTACAATGATGGGTAAAACTCAAATGCCTGTTGATATCGCCCATGCCGGAGATATGGTGTGTGTTTCTAAGCTAGAGAACATTCATACTGGATACACTATTTCTGATCCAAAAGCGCCAATTTACTATCCAAGAACTGAAACGCTCAAGCCAACTATTTATGTGGCAATTACCCCTAAAAACAAACAAGATGAAGATAAGATTTCAAACGCTCTACAACGCTTAAATATCGAAGATCCTTCGTTTGAAATTGTAAGAAATAAAGAAACTTCTCAACAACTACTAGGTGGTTTAGGTATGACTCACATCAACTTCATTTTAGACAGAATGAAAACCGTCTTTAAAGTAGAAGTTTCTGTTGAAGAACCTAAAGTTGTTTACCGTGAAACAATCAAAAAGAAAGTTGAAGCAGAAGGTAAACATAAGAAACAATCTGGCGGTGCAGGTCAATTCGGACACGTATGGATTAGGTTCCAACCCTCTGATCAACTCTTCGAATTTACTGAAGAAGTATTTGGTGGAGCCGTTCCTAAAAACTACTTCCCAGCAGTAGAAAAAGGCTTAATAGACACATTTGAACACGGTCCATTAGCTGGCTTCCCAGTCATCTTTGTAAAAGCAACCCTTTATGATGGTTCTTACCATCCAGTTGACTCAAATGAAATATCATTTAAACTAGCAGCATCACTCGCTTTTAAAGAAGCCGTCAAGAATGCTGGACCTACTATACTCGAACCAATCCTTAAGATGTATATTACTGTTAAGGACCAATACGTTGGTGATGTCATGGGTGACATGAACAAACGTAGAGGTAGAGTTCTAGGTATGAGTCAAACCGAAGGCGGTCAAATCATTGAAGCAGAAGCCCCAGAATCCGAAGTACAAAAATACATTATCGACTTAAAAGCGATGACTCAAGGTTCTGGTATTTTCCAAAGAGAATTTGTTCGTTATGAAGAAGTACCTGCTCATTTAATTGACGGTATCATTCAAAAATATAAAACTGATCACTAATTAGAATGAAGACCGCAATTTTGCGGTCTTTTTTATAAGTAATCGTTCGTATTTATTTGTATATATTAGTTGGTGATAGAATGAAATGTTTGATTTGTCGAAGGGAATTCTTTCCTAAAAGAACCCTAAGAACGTTGTTTGTTGAAGAACCTGTTTTCAAGTGTTATGGGTGCGATAGAAAATATGATATCCATCCGAGAGTATCCGTGCTCCCAATCCAAAACTATCAACTTTATTTGATTAGTTTGAATCTTGACGAAAAAGTATCAGATCTAGCGTTTTTACATGAGATGAACGTAATTCTAGAAGATTTATTGAGAAAAACAAAAAAGACGGATACCATCCTATGGATTGATGAGTTTACAGAAGCATTATATCAAGAACTCGAAAAACTCGATTATGGCAATATTTATGTAATTTCCGTTCGACAGCCAATTTTTTTGGTATAATATAAGTGTAAGGGAGGATATGCATATGAAATATGATATCATTGGAAAAAACGGTTTTGAACCAACCGAAGCAATCAAGAATTATGTGATTAAAAGAATGAACAAAGTCGTTTCCTTTTTCGATCCGAAACTGATTCTAGACGTGAGAGTGGTCTTAAAGGTTTACAAAGATCATCACAAGGTAGAAGTAACAGTCCCAGCTAAAGGCATCATCCTTAGAAGTGAAACAAGCGATCAAGACATGTACACAGCGATTGATAAATCTGTTGATAAATTGATCTCTCAAATTCGTAAACACAAGGAAAAATTAAAAGCGCATTTAACTAAGAAAGGCAACTCTAAAGTATTCTCTGATGACTTTGAAACAGAAGCCATTGAAAAAGAAATTCTTGCTAGTACAGTTGTTAAGAATAAGGAAGTTAAACTTGAACCAATGACGGTTGAAGAAGCCTTAATGGAAATGGAAATGTCAGGTCATGACTTCTATGTATTCCTTAATCAAGCCACAAACAGAGTCAATGTAGCTTACATAAGAGAAGATGGCGACTACGCTGTCATCGAAACAAAATAAACTTAAAGCCACTTTTGAAAAAAAAGTGGCTTTTCTTGATAAAAAAGAGGTTTGGCATATGCCAGACCTCTTCAATTTTGTGTTACTTAGCTGCTGTAAACTTTTCAGAAACGATATCCCAGTTAATAACTGAGAAGAATGCTTCAACATAGTCTGGACGTCTGTTTTGGTAGTTTAGGTAATAAGCATGTTCCCAAACGTCTAAGCCTAAGATTGGTGTGCCTTCAGCAAGTGGTGTATCTTGGTTTGGTGTTGAAGTAACCACTAGACCTTTAGGTGTAACTACTAACCAAGCCCAACCTGATCCAAAACGAGTTTTAGCTGCATTTCCGAATAAAGTCTTGAAGTTTTCAAATGAACCAAATGCATGGTTGATTGCTTCTAGTAAAGCACCTTGAGGCGCTTTAGCACCGCCTGGAGTTAAGATTTCCCAGAATAATGTGTGGTTATAATGTCCGCCACCATTATTTCTAACAGCCATACGGATGTCTTCAGGGATTAAGTTAAAATCCGCTAGAAGAACTTCTAGTTTTGTAGTTAATTCAGGGTGTTTTTCTAGTGCTGCATTCAAGTTTGTTACGTATGCATTATGATGCTTTGTATGGTGGATTTCCATAGTTCTTGCATCGATTGCTGGCTCTAATGCTTCATAAGCATAAGTTAATTTAGGTAATTCGTATTTCATGTATAAATCCTCCTTATTTCTATACCACCATTTTACCCCACGAAACATGTTTATACAAATTATATGCTTATTTATAATTAAGAGTATTTTTACCTATAATAAAAATGTGGTATAATTTCAACGATAGAGGTATTATATGAAACTTTTAAAACGAATCAAGAAAATATTATTTGTCACGCCAGCGAGAACCATACTTACGATTTATCTCTTATTTACTTTAGTAGGGTCTTTTTTATTATGGCTCCCAATATCTCTAAAACCTGGTGTTAAACTGGATTTTATTGATGCGGTTTTTATCGCAGTATCGCAAATATCTTCAACAGGGTTATCGCCTGTATCGCAAGCGGATACCTTTAGTTTAATTGGTGGAATCATTTCGATTATTATCATTCAAGTTGGTGGGTTAGGTATTGTATTACTTGTGGCTTCCTACTGGGTCATCATCGGAAAGAAAATAGGTATTAAAGAAAGAAATATTATTGCTGCTGAGCAAAATCAGTTTTCAGTTAAGGGGATCATCAAACTAATTACCAATGCAGTAATCGCAATCTTTGCATTTCAAGCAATTTATATTGTGTCAATGACACTATACATCTACATTGCTCAACCCTTTAGCGCTTCATTTGGAGAGTCACTGTTTCATGCGCTGTATTTAGCAGCTTCATCGTTTGCTAATGCTGGATTTGATTTCTTACCGACTAATAACAGTTTTGTTGTATTTAGGGGTCAAGTATTTCCACAAGTTATGACCATGATTATTGTCTTTGTTGGTGGGGTGGGTTTTTGGCCATTAGCAGAGTTTACTCTATGGATTAAAGCGAAAATCCGTAAAACCAAACATAAAATATCATTCATCACCAAATTATTAGTTACTTCGCATTTTCTATTTTGGATTATTTCAGCATTGGTCTATTTCGTGATGGAATATGAAAACTCAATGAAAGGACAATCCGTAACCAATATATTCTTGGATGTCTTCTTTATGAGCAATAGTGCAAGAAGTGCTGGATTTTATAACACAGATATCACCAAGTGGACAGAAGCAACCCGACTATTTTATTCAATGTTAATGTTCATTGGGGCTGCGCCAAACTCATCCGGTGGTGGCATACGTATGACGACATTTTTCCTACTTGCAAGTGGATTAATTTCATTTGGTAGACACAGAAAACAAGTCTTTTTTGCAGGTAAAGCGATTAAAGATGTTGCGGTTAGAAAATCCTATATGGTTTTCGCTTTAGGGATAATACTAGTGATGTTTTCGACCCTATTGGTTTCGATTATCGAACCTAATAGATGGTCAATTATGGAAGTAGGATTCGAAATATCCAGTGCGTTCGGAACAGCGGGGTTGTCGTTAGGATTAATTCCTTATTTATCAGTATGGTCCAAACTAATCTTCATCGTCAATATGTTTATTGGACGTATCGGAATTTTAACTGCGGTTGCCATCTTGGAAAATAAAAAAGAGACGACAAACGTCGTCACTTATGCTGAAATCGATATGTTAGTAGGGTAAGTCTAGTAGGTTTAAATCAATATCAATATAGATGGTCTTCTGATCCTTATAACTCACGTTATAACCAGGAAGGCCTTTTATTTTTTTGATGTTTCTAAGGCGCGTATAATCCACCGGAATAGAAGATGAGTTTCTCATAGGACTGTAATATGCAGCAAGCATTGCTGCAGTTCTAAGGGATTTTTCGTGAAAAGCCCCTCTTAGAATTACATGCGATCCACTACCTTGTTTGACGTGAAACCAATAGTCATCTTTTTGACCTAATTCATGGGTCAAATATTCATTTTGTAAAGAGGATTTTCCTATAAACACCTGAAAATCATCGAATGTATAAGAGAGAATCTTAGGTTTTACGGGTTTCTTGTTTTTTTGCTTGTTAACTACTTGTTTGATTAAACCCGTCTCTGACAATTCGTCTTTTAAGTCTTTAATGTCATCATTCTGAGCATAAACTAGGACACCCAGCAAACCTTTATAGTAGTTAAGTAAGTTATTGTTAAGTTCAATTTGGTTTTCTATCGGACGGATTGCCTTTTTAGCCTTATGATAAAGCTTATAGAAACCTTGTGCGTTATCATTAAGGGTTTTTTGTGAGTCTAGTTTAAGATCGTTGAGCGCACTTAATTTCCCATTTAAGTCTAGACCACTCATGTATATGGCATCGGCCATTTCTTTATATTTATCATAGTTTAAGTTCATCTCTAAATCAGCATTAAGATGAAGAGATTTTGTTTCAAGTCGTTTGATTTCTTTCGCCAAAACCCCTTTAAGCTGAGTATCTTTTGGAGATTCTTTTTGATCAATTTGTGAAAGCAATTGAGATAACGTTTCAAAGTGTATCTTTGGATAATCTAGATTGATATCGACAGGGCTAAATAGTTTTTTGGATGATTGATATAACGTTGGATTCTTAAGGATTGAATAAGGATTTAAAGCCTTATTCTGATAGATGAAAGTAGCAGTCTGAAGCGATATACCCATAAAAGTATCCATGATTTCTTTTGGGGAATCACATGTTTTTAATAGGTCTAGAGAGTCTTTATCAATTTCTTTTTTATCGATGGTGAAGAATTCAAAAGGTTGATTGATAAGCACACTTCGTTTATCACTTGAAAATTGCTTATAGTGAGCATCTAAAATGATGTTATCTTTGAGAAGAATTAAGTTTGTCGTTCTACCCATTGCTTCAAAAATCACTTTATAGTTGGTATACCCAAATATCTGGTCGAATTTTTGGAAAGAGAATATCAAGACTCTATCTTGTAGGTGTTGCTCCACCGATAGCAGAAGCGCATCTTCAATATGTTTTCTTAACGCATTTAAAAGGTTACTTTTTTCATCAAAAGGCAGATCTTCAGCAGTGATTCTCACGTGCGGGAAATTAGGATTTAGATTGAACCTTAAGTAGAAAGAACCTTTTCTGAAAAACTCAAAAGTAAAAACGTCTTTATAAGGTTGACGTATTTTTTTAATTCTAACGTTTTTTAGTTCAGTATTAAGTTCATTCGCCAAGTGGTGAATGAAAAAACCATCTAATGCCATATGATCACCATCAAATAGTATATCATATCCATAGATAATGTGCTAAAATGTAAACGGATTTATACGCTTTTTAGTGGGTTTTGGCTTTACTATTACCTTTTTTTGGGGTATAATTACTTACAATATAATGCATAAGAAGGGGTGAACGTATGAAATTAAACGATCGTGGATTACTAATTGTAATTTCCGGACCTTCAGGAGTCGGTAAAGGAACCGTCCGCAAAGCATTATTTGACATGCCAAACCATGATTTAATTTATTCCGTATCAATGACCACTCGTGCACCAAGACCTGGTGAAGTCGATGGGGTTGATTACTATTTTGTTTCAAAAGAAGAATTCTTGAAACGCATCAGTGAGAACAAGTTTTTAGAGTGGGCAGAGTTTGTAGGTAATTATTATGGGACGCCACTGGACAAAGTGGAAGAGCAATTAGAGAATGGCAAAGAGGTCGTTCTTGAAATAGAAGTAGAAGGCGCACTTCAGGTAAGAGAAAAAGCTAAAGACGCAGTATTTATTTTCATTGTTCCGCCTGGAAAAAAGGCACTTTACGAACGTTTGATTAAACGTGGAACAGATACGCCCGAAATGATAAAAAAACGCATGGAAAAAGCAGATAGAGAGTTTATGTTGGCACATAAATATGACTACATTGTTGTTAATGATGATGTCAATAATGCCGCTGACAGAATCATGGCGATTATCCGTGCTGAACATGCGAAAACGGAAAGAACCATTCATAGATATATGAAGATGGTTAAGGAGGACTAAAAATGAATTATCAAAAAGACGGTATGAGATACCCATCCATTGACCAACTGTTGGAAAAAATCGATTCCAAATACAAACTAGCTTATGTTGCTGCTAAAAGAGCGAAGTCAATTCAAGCTGAAGGCACTTCGTTGGAAGATGCATTATGCAAAAAACCAGTAGGTATTGCACTTGAAGAAGTTTTACAAGACAAAATCCAAGTAGAATTCCTTGAAAAAGTAGAAGAGTAACTTCTACTTTTCTTTTTTTATATGTTAAAATAGACAAGTAGAGGTGTCGTGTGTGAATAGTCTTCATGAAAAACTAAAAACACTGCCTGATTCTCCTGGCTGTTATTTGATGTTAAATAGTGCTGGGACGATTATATATGTGGGGAAAGCTAAAAACTTAAAAAACAGAGTCAAAAGTTATTTTACTGGCTCACATAATGCCAAAACAACACGGCTAGTTCAAGAAATAGCTGATTTTAATTTTGTTCAAACGAATACTGAACGAGAATCTTTAATATTAGAACTGCATTTAATTAAAGAGAACTTACCCAAGTACAATATCAAACTAACCGATGATGCGACGTATCCATTCATTACAATTACCGATGAAAAAGACCCTAGATTGATTGTAGAACGAGAATCTACCAATAAAAAGGGTAAACGATTTGGACCATATCCCTCTGTCTATAAAGCAAGAGATACCGTAAAACTCCTTAATAAAATATACCCGTTGCGAAAATGCGAGACACTTCCAAAGAAGGCATGTCTTTATTATCATATGAATCAATGCTTGGCACCATGTATTAAAAAAGAAGCAATCGACTATAAACCAATCATCAATGAAATATCGGCATTCTTAAAAGGCGATACCAAAAATGTCCTTTCAGAATTGAAAAACGAGATGTATAAAGCTGCAGATGCCCTTCATTTTGAAAAGGCTCAAGAATACAAAGAAATGATTGAGTCGATTGAACATACTACCGAAAAACAGTTGATGAGTCTAAATGATTACAAGGACAGAGATTTTATTGCTTATTTTGGCGACCATGAAGACGTTTCAGTTCAAATCCTTAAAATGAGAAGTGGGAAGATTATCGATATTAAAAGCGATATCTTTAGTTATGTAGGTTCAATTAGTGATGCTGTTAATAACTATATTTTGCAGTATTATGAAGATAAATCCATCGAACCAGATGAACTCTTATTTTCTAATCTTTTCTTACAAGAAGACATTGAGTTAATGTTTGGTAAACACGCAACCATCCCAAAGATTGGCGATAAAAAGCAATTGATCGATATGGCATTTAAAAATGCGAAATACGATTTCGAGAATTATAGATATCTAAATAAACTTCAAACTCAAAAACAACAAGAAGCTTTAGATGCTTTTGAGAAACTATTAGGTGTTGCGGATATTAGCCACATTGAGATATTTGATAACGCCCATTTGTTTGGTGCAGACAGTGTATCGGCAATGGTTGTGTTTAGAGATGGAAAACCATCTAAAAAAGAATATAGAAAATACCATTTAAAGAACACTGCTAAGATGGATGATTATGGGGCTATTCGTGAAGTTGTCTATCGTAGGTATCAAAAAGTTTTATTAGAAGGACTGGAACTTGCAGATATGATCATCATCGATGGTGGTAAAGGTCAAGTTAATGTTGCTAAAGAGGTATTGGATTCATTAGGAATAACTACACACTTAATTGGTCTAAAGAAGAACGACAAACACCAACTAGAAGCCATCATTTATAATCAACAAGAATATCCTGTAGACAGGTCAAGTTACTTATACAGTTACTTAGGAAAAATGAGTGAAGAAGTCCATAGATTTGCGATTACGTTTCATAAGCAAACCAGATCCAAAACACTGGTTAGATCTTATCTTGACGGTATTATGGGTATCGGAGAAAAAAGGAAACTGGCTATATTAGAAAAATTTGTAACCATCGATGATATGAAACAAGGTTCAATTGAAGCTTATCAATCGATTGGCATTAGTGAAACATTAAGAGAAAAAGTCCTGAAGCACTTGGCATCTTTAGAAAGAGAAGAACCAGATGAAAAGAGTCATATTTAGTGTTAATGATCAACAAAGCTACTTTAGTTGTCTTGTTGACGGAAAAATTGAATATTTTTATTTAACCAAATCTCAAGCAAAGAAGTATTTCGCATATTTAGACAAAGGACACATTGTGTCTTTTGAGCTTTATAACAAGCGAAAGATTATTGATAATAGATATGCTTGGCAAGTCGCTTACTTTAGCTTGATTGAGAAACCTTCTTATCGAAAGAATCAAATATTATACGACTTAAAAGACATTAGAAAACAGATGCGTAAAGTACTTGATGGATTTGATTACTTACTGTTTTTAGATTTGGAAATGACGATGCCACCGTATTTTAAAGGTCCTTTTGAAGCGGAGGTCATTCAAGCAGGCTTTATTTTGAGAGATAGAAATGGACAAATCATTGAACAGGATTCGATATTCATCAAACCAACCAAGTATCCTAAGATTAGCCCAAGGACGGTTAAGTTCTTACAAATTACGGACTCCTATTATGAAAAAGCTTTAGATTATGTGCATTTTTATACGAGATTACGTGGTATTATAGAAATGTATAATCCAAAGATCGTTGTTTGGGGAAAAAATGATATGATTGCCTTAAAAGCGTCGTATAAAATTAATGGGGTTAATCCGATCACATTTGACGATATGTTTATTAACTTATTGCAAATCCACAAGAACTACTACAACCTATCAGATGATTTAGGGTTATTCAAAGCCTATGAACTTTACTACAACAAAGCTTATGATCAAAGCCATGATGCCTTAGATGATGCCATGGTTACAAAATATGTTTTCGATGCGTTAATTCTACAAATGAAAGAGGTCATGTAAAATGAGTCTATATAACAATTTCGCAGCATACTACGATAAAATATTTCCAAGAAACCCTAAAATTATTGAGTTCTTAGAAAACCAGTTCAAAAAAGGTAAAATCCTTGATTTGGCCTGTGGGTCTGGTGAGTATTCTGTATCTCTAGCGCATTTAGGGTATGAAGTAACCGGCATCGATATTTCAACTTCGATGATTGAATATGCCAAAGATAAAGCCTTTAGAGAATCGGTCAAAGTTGACTTTCAAGTAGATGATATGCTAAACCTTTCTTCATATGATACCTATGAAGGTATTATATGCATTGGAAACTCATTGGTTCACTTGAATACAGAAGTAGAAGTCCTAGAAGCAGTTATGAAAATGTACCGTGCTCTTAAAAAAGGTGGAACGGTTGTCATTCAAGTAATTAACTATGACCTTATTTTGGAGAAGAAACTTCCTGGGTTATCTACTGTAACCAATGAACAATACTCTTTTTATCGTAATTATGAGTATGATGGCAGTAAAATCCACTTTAAAACAAGATTAACAGACGGTTTAAGAGTATTTGTAGATGAGACGCTTTTATTGCCTCTAAAACACCAAACCTTAATTGGATTCTTACAAAAAGTAGGGTTCAGTGAAGTGAATACGGTTGGGGGATTCTCTCACAACTCATTCGATTTAAAAGAAGACATTACCTATGTCGTAACTGCAAAAAAATAACTTAAATATGATAAAAGTGATTCCTGGGAATCACTTTTTTTGTTATAAAGGCATAAAAAAATCGTTTGGATATCCAAACGATTAGTGAGTTATTCAACGGGTTTTTGAGTTAGGGACATCAACACAGGAATGACCATTGGTTTTCTCTGTGTAATCTGTTTTACATAATCAGTGATTTGATCCGTTAGAAGTTGTTTAAACTGATGTTCACTGAATAGTTTCTTTTCAAACTCATAAAGTAGTATTTCTTTCGCTTTTTGACCGATGCCATTTGTGATGGCTTCATTGCCTTTCATATAAATAAATCCACGGGATATCACAGTTGGTTCAGTAAGCAATTTACGGTTGACTGGATCAATGGTAAGAATAATGGATAATAAACCATCTTCTGAAAGCATCTTACGTTCTTTGATGATTGCGCTGCCAATATCACCAATACCGGTACCATCAATATAGATGTCTCCGGCTTGGACTCTACCTGCTAATCTGATTTCTGTTGCATTAACCGCTGCTACATCGCCATTATCCATGATTAACACGTTGTCTCTTTCAACACCAAGTTCGACTGCGATTTCTTTGTGGTGTTTTAACATACGGTGTTCACCATGAATTGGGATGAAGAACTTAGGCCTAATTAATGATAACATCAACTGTAAGTCAGGTTTATTTCCGTGACCAGAAGTATGTGTGTCAGCAACAGGACCGTTAACAATGACGTTGACGTCACGTCTATAGAGTTGATCAATGGTACGGTTAACGGATTCTTGGTTTCCAGGAATTGGAGAACTTGAGAAGATAACTGTATCACCGGATTGGGTTTTAATTTGACGGTGGGTACCATTTGCAATTCTACTTAACGCAGCAAGGGGTTCCCCTTGAGAACCAGTACATAATATCGTGACTTCATCCGCTTTGTATTGATTGATTTCATCGCCACTGACAATCGTTCCTTTTGGCGCTCGGATATAACCAGTTTGTTGACCAATTTCCATTGCGCGTTCCATTGAACGACCAAACACTGCAAGTTTTCGACCATTTTTATAAGAGGCTTCAACGATTTGTTGCATACGATACATATTGGATGCGAAAGTAGCAATAATGATTCGTCCACTTAGTTTTGAGAATATTTCGCTGATTGCTGTACCTACTGTACGTTCTGATGGGGTTAATCCATCACGTTCAGCATTGGTAGAATCTGATAATAAGCATAATACACCTTCGTTACCAAGACTAGCTAGTTTTTCATATTCAGCAGCTGGACCTACTGGTGTATAGTCAATCTTAAAGTCACCAGTATGGAATAAAACTCCTTGTTTAGTTCTAAAAGCAATCCCAAACATATCAGGAATTGAATGGTTCAATCTAACGAAAGATATTTCTGTCGTCCCGAATGTGTATGTATGGTGGCTCTTATACTCGATAATTCTAGGTTTTTTAATGTCTTTGGTTTCTAATAGTTTATGCTCAATAAAATCAACCGCGATTCCTGCAGCATAAATCTTAGGTATTTTAACCTGTTTTAAAAGATAGGGAATGCCTCCAATGTGATCCTCATGACCATGGGTAATGAATAACCCAACAATTCTATCTTGGTTTTCGACTAGGTATGTATAGTCAGGAATAACATAATCTATCCCTAAAAGTGAATTGTCAGGGAATAAAATACCTGCATCCACTAGAAAAATCTTATCTTCAATTTCATATACGTATGTATTTTTGCCGACTTCGCCTAATCCGCCAAGCGCAAAAATACCGATGTCGCCATCATTTAAAAGCGCGTTCTTACTCATATTGTAATCCTCCTCAGTCAGGATATCGCGGTAACTTTAAATCTATTTTACATTAAAACGACACAAATTCATAGAGTATTGCATAAATAAATGGTAAAATACAACAGGTGATATTATGAAAACAGCATTATTCTTTGATGTGGATGGTACTCTATTCGATAATGAGTCTCAATCCATACCAAAAAATACGATAAAAATGATTCAAAACCTAGCAAAAGACGACAGATACATCTTAGGGCTAGCTACAGGACGTAGTGGAGAACAACTAGATGCTATTTCAGACATAAAGGATTTATTTAAAGTTAGAATTCTCATCAACGGGGCCGTTGCCTATCAAGATGATCTTTTTGTCTATGGTAATCCTCTTCCTAAAGATGCATGCGAGCGTGTACTAGAGTTTGCCAATCGAATAGATGTAGGCATTGGTTTTATCGGCAAAGATAGACATGTTATTACGAAGCTGGATGACGTCGTTAGACGCTCATTGAAAGACTATCAAATGCCAATTCCAATGATTGATCCTTTGTTTTATTTGAACAACGATGTCTATCAAATATGGATATTCGGTAAATCTCAGGCTTTGTTTGATCAATTTAAATCTAAATTCCCAGAGATTAAGCTTTTCCCTTGGCATAAAGATGGCGCAGATTTAGTTTCTAAAAACGTCTCAAAAGGTGAGGCGATTTCACAAATTAAGTCATTAATTGGCGCAGATAAAGTCATCGTCTTTGGTGATGGTGAGAATGATGTTGAAATGTTTGAAATGGCTGATATTGGCGTTGCGATGGGGAACTCAAAAAGCCAAACATTAAAATCTAAAGCTACGTTTGTAACAAAACACATCGCAGAGGATGGGTTATACGAAGCAGCTTTAAAACTAAACTTACTATAAAAATAACAACAGCACCACTGTTGTTTTTTTTCTCATTTTATTTGATCATTGTGTCAAGTCATTAATGTTTTAGAAGGACTTTCCGCAGTTATACAAAAAAAGTTGTTTATCCAAAAGGATCACAGCTTATTTTGATGATTGAACAAAGTTTTTTATGCCTAGAAGAATCTCATCGTGGATTTCATGTGGCACATACATAGATATGTCTGCATTATAGGTTACCAGTTCCTTAATTGCTGAACTGGAAACATAAGTATGTTTGTAGGATGGGAATAATATAATGGTTTCGATATTCTGGTTTAAATTTCTGTTGAAATGATAGAGTGCAATTTCATTTTCGAAGTCTTTCACATTTCTTAGACCACGAATTAATGTCGTAGCCCCATGTTTTTCTGCGAATCTAACAACTAAATCATTTGTCTTGGATACAAATATGTTTGGAATTTGAGCAGTTACCTTCTTAATCATTCTTACACGATCATCAGCAGAAAAAATAGGATACTTTTCCACGTTTTCAGTTACTAAAACGTATAAAATCTCAAATTGCTTTGCTGCACGAGTCATAATGTCTAGATGTCCCAATGTAATTGGGTCAAAAGAACCTGCATAAACGGCTTTACTCATTTCATCACTACCTTTACTTAAAGTATAACATAATTTTCATTATTCATAGATAATTGGGAAAAATATGTTAAAATTATTTTCAAGAGGTGAGTTTCATGCAAACGTATAAAAGAAGTGTGGTTTTACAACTAGGTGTATTTGGATTTTTCTTTTTTTATGGACTAGATAACATCATTAAATCACTTATTGATAATAGTTTGGTTTATTCAATCGTTGAGTTAGTTCTATTATTAGTCATTTTAGGCGTTGGTCTATTTTTCTATTATAAAACCCCTAAAGATTTATTAGTGGTTGTTACAGATAAAGAGATTAAACAAATCAAATTGAGCTTGTATTCTGTATCTGCAGCACTAATCATTAGCATATTGATTTCTGGGTTACAATTAGATGCAAATCTAAAGCAATATCTTGAGATTGCAACCGGTGTGTTAATCTCGTTGTCGGGGTTGTTTGGCGTTTATCTTGGTGTTGGAACCCTTCAAAAAAATAAGTAAAAAAAACCATAATCTAGAGAAAAATGGGTCACAATTTAGAATGTGATCTTTTTTTACGCATTGCAGTTGACTAATCAACTCAGCTAAGGTTATAATATGTCAAGTTGACTAATCAACTAGGTAAGGAGCGCATGTATGATTAAACTAATTAAGTATTTTAAATGGTGGTATTATCCACTTATAGTTGCAATCATTGGACTTGTATACATTCAAGTAGAGTTTGATTTAAAACTCGTGGATTATATGAGAGTGATTGTGGAATTAGTAGGTAGAGCAAACAGTACAGGAGAAGCACAAACATCGTTAATCCTCCAAAATGGATTAGAAATGTTAGGATACTCATTGATCTCAATTGCCTCACTTATTGTTGTATATTTTATTTCGGCGCGTATAGGTGCGAATTTTGTTAAGGACTTAAGAAAACGTCTATTTGATAAAATTGACTCGTTCTCACTTGAAGAGATCAATCAGTTTTCAACCAGTTCATTAATCACTAGATCGACTAACGATATTACTCAAGTACAAATGGTTACGATTGTGATGCTTAGATTGGCAATTACTGCGCCAATCACTGCGATTCGTGCAATCATGAAAATTACAGATATCAATTTGTCATTAACCCTTCCGGTAATTGCTGGGGTGGTTGGGGTCGTACTAATGATCAGTGTAATATTCATCTTTGTAACCCCTAAATTCAAGGTTTTACAAGATTTAAATGACTCACTAAACTTAGTAACCCGAGAGAACCTAACGGGGTTAAGAGTGGTTAGAGCCCATAATGCAGAAGGTTATGAACATTCTAAATTCGAAAAAGCAAACAAGAAATTAACTGGGGTTAACTTATTTGTTAACCGTGGGATGCAATTAATGATGCCAGGTATGCAATTGGTGATGAATGGCGTTTCATTAGCCATCACATGGATTGGTGCCTCATTAATCTTTGATGGTGCACTCGGTGCAAACCCTTATGAAGGTATCGGGATTCAATCTCAATTCTCGATTTACAGTTTTCAAATCTTAATGTCATTTATGATGCTTACAATGCTATTCATTATGGTCCCAAGAGGAGCGGTATCTGGTAGACGTATTATGGAAGTGTTAAGTACAGAACCAAAAATTAAAGACCCTGTTAATCCTAAGACAATTAATAAAGACGACAGAATTACGCTTGAATTCGATAATGTTTGTTTTAAGTATCCCGGGGCAAGTGAATGTGTACTAGAACACATTTCATTTGAAGTTAAAGCAGGCGAAACGGTAGCATTTGTCGGATCTACTGGAAGTGGTAAATCAACAATCATTAACTTGATTCCAAGATTTTTTGACACAACCAATGGGGAAATCAAAATCAATGGCATTAATATTAAAGACGTTAAGCAAAAAGACTTGCTTGATTTGATTGGGTATGTTCCACAACAAGGATTGTTGTTCTCAGGTACCATTCGTTCTAACTTATCGCTAGGTAAGAAAGATGCGACAGAAGAAGAAATCCTTGAAGCATTAGAAATAGCTCAAGCACGTAATTTCGTAAACCGTCTTGAAGATGGTATTTATGCTTCAGTATCTCAAGGGGGAAAAAACTTCTCTGGGGGACAAAGACAAAGACTATCGATTGCAAGAGCGATTGTTAAAAATCCTAAAATATATATTTTTGATGACTCATTCTCTGCACTTGACTATAACACTGACCGTGCATTAAGAAGTGCCCTAAAAGAAAAGACTAAATCCGCAATCAATCTAATTGTTGCGCAAAGAATCGGAACCATCCTAAATGCAGATAAAATCGTTGTTTTAGACAAGGGTAGAGCTGTAGGAATTGGTACACATAAAGAATTACTAGAAAACAACAAAGTATACCAAGAAATGGCATATTCACAATTGTCGAAGGAGGAACTCCAAAATGCATAGACTTGGTGGACATGGTGGCGCACAAGCAAAACCAAAGAACTTTAAAAAGTCATTAAAGAGACTAACCAAAGAGTTGAAACCGTTCTATAAAGGTATCGTGATTGCATTGGTGTTCGCCGCATTTTCAACGGTATTCAACATTCTTGGACCAAAACTGGTTGGAGAAATGACCAACCATATTCAAGATTCGATTAGACCTGAGGGCGGTTCCTTAATTGCTGCAATCAATTGGAATTGGTTCAACCGTATTGCAATCCTTCTATTGGTTTTATACATATTAAGCTATTTGTTTAACATTGTTACATCCTTTATCTTAACTAAGGTGACTCAACGCTTTAGTCAGAAAATACGTAAAGATATCTCATTAAAGATAAACCGTATGCCATTATCTTTCTTTGATAAGAGAAGTTATGGGGACGTCTTATCGATCGTTACGAATGACGTTGATACCATTTCAAGTGCTTTAAACCAATCTATCACCCAGTTAATTACTGCAGTCACATCGATGATTGGGATTGCGATTATGATGCTTACCATTTCACCATTGTTAACTTTGGTGGCATTTGTCACATTACCACTATCATTCTTAGTTATTAGCATTATAATGAAAAACTCACGTAAATACTTTAGAGCTCAACAACAAACATTGGGTGCACTAAACGGACACATTGAAGAAGTTTATAGTGGACACCAATTAATTAAGGTATTTGGGGCTAAAGATACCATCGATAAACCATTTAACGAGAACAATGACGCCCTTGAATCCAGTGCTTATAAGAGCCAGTTCCTATCAGGGTTAATGATGCCTCTAATGGGATTTGTAGGAAATATTTCCTATATCGCAGTATCCGTTATTGGTGGCTTACTAGCCGCGAAAAACACCCTTAAAATTGGGGATATTATTGCGATGATTCAATATAACAGACGTTTTACTCAACCGATGAGCCAAATAGCTCAAGCGTTAACGCAACTTCAAAGTGCTGCAGCAGCTTCTGAACGTGTCTTTGATTTCTTAAGTGAATCCGAGATGGCTGATGAATCTAATCTAGCTAATGATGTTGAAAATGCCTCCGGTAATGTCACATTTAAAAATGTTCAATTTGGATATGTAAAAGACCAAGTAATCATCAATAACTTTAGTTTAGATGCTAAAGCCGGTCAAAAGATTGCGATTGTTGGTCCAACTGGCGCAGGTAAGACTACGCTGGTGAACCTTTTAATGAAGTTCTATGAAATTGATAATGGAGATATCATCATTGATGGTATGTCTATTCACGATTTAAAACGTGAAGCGGTCCATCAACAATTTGGTATGGTTCTTCAAGACGCTTGGTTATTCAGTGGAACCATTTACGATAACTTACGTTATGGTAATCCTAAGGCGACTAAAGAAGAAGTACAAGAAAAGGCTAAACTAGCGAATATTGACCACTTTATTCAATCATTGCCTGGCGGATATGATCATGTAATCACAGATGAATCTGGTATTTCACAAGGACAAAGACAACTTTTGACCATCGCCCGCGCCATGGTTACTGATGCTCCAATGCTTATTCTTGATGAAGCGACTTCAAACGTAGATACACGTACAGAAGTCTTAATTCAAGAAGCAATGGATAGATTAATGAAAGGCAGAACATCCTTTGTGATTGCCCATAGACTTTCAACGATTAAGAATGCTGATACCATCTTAGTAATGAAAGATGGAGATGTGATTGAATCAGGCAATCATATCGCCTTAATGGATCAAAATGGATTCTATGCGAATCTATATCAATCGCAATTCGAAAGGAAAAACCAATATGCAACCGAATCATAATGATGCAGCAATGGTACCTGTAAATCTAGGTAAACTTATGAAGAAACTTCACAGTTTCGCTGATCCTGTTTTAGAAAAATATGGACTATCTAGAATACATGTTCACTATTTGGTGTTTTTACATGGCTGTCATCAAAACTTAAATGCCAAAGAACTTTCGGACCATTTAGGCGTTGATAAAGCAAACACTTCGCGTGCATTAAATGAGCTGCTCAAAAGAAACCTTGTGTTGAGAACAACAGATGAATCCAAACAACAGATTTTAGAGTTATCAAAAGAGGGGGCAATCATTGCCCAAGAACTCAAAGAAACTAATAAAATGGAGATGGATAAACTCTTAAGTGTCTTAACAACTGAAGAAAGAATCACTTTAAGAGAAATCTTAAGAAAAATCTCACAAACGCTATAAAAAGAGCTCAAGGCATTCCGCCTTGAGCTTTATTTTTGATATGGTTCTAAAAAACGTGTGCACTCACACAAGATTCACAGTAGCCATAAACGGTTAAGTCGTGAGAAGTCACTGTGAAATGATGTTTTATAGCGTCTTCTTCAGCTAAACCATGAAAATGACAGTCCATTTCATACATCTTATGACAATCGATACAAACCATATAGTGCTTATGGTCTTTACTTGCAAGTTTATAATAGGCAACATTATCTAAAAATGTTTTATCTACTAACCCGTGTTCTTTAAATGAATCTAATGTTCTATACACGGTAGAAAGATTCATAGAACCCATCGGAATATTAGCATAAATCATTTCTGCTGATAAAGGCGTTTTTTGAGATTGTAAGAAACTTAATAATTGTTTGCGTTGTTTAGTCATTTTTAACACGATTACTCACGTCCTTTCAGTTTTGTAAATACATATAATATTAAGAATAAAATGGCATGGAAAACAATAATAGTAGAACCAGCTGGGAACTCTAGGAAGTATGATCCAATGATGCCTAGCACGGTAATTGTAATATTTATGATTATTGAATATAAAAACATTTGCTTAAAACTCTTGGCTAACATGTTTGAAGAAACAGCAGGAAAGATAATGAATGCGCTAATTAACAGTGTACCAATGGTTTTAACTCCAATCACGATTACAGTAGCGGTTAAGATGGCTAGAGCATAGTCGTATATCGCAATCTTAATCCCTGTGAATTTTGCATATTGATCATCTAAGGTTATCGAAATGAGTTTTGAATAACTCTTAACAATAAACCCAATCACTAACACTAACACTGCTAGAGCTAAAATAATATCTGTCCAAGTGGTAGAAAACATTGATCCTACTAGCATCGATTCAACACTGCGGTTGAATCCATCGCTTTTGGAGATTAGTATCAAACCAACTGCAAACGCAGAGGATGAGACTAATCCAATCGCGGTATCGCCCTCGATGAGTTTATTTCTCATAAGTGTTTTGATGAGTATCGCAGATAAAATTGCGAAAGGTAAAGCGAATACAGTGGGTTCACTGGATAATAAAACACCAATGATTATTCCTGTAAAACTAATGTGAGCTAACCCATCCCCGATTAAGCTTTGATTGTTACTAACAAGAAAATTCGAAATCATCGATGTTGATAAGGCTAAAATGATTCCAATGATAAGTGCCCTTATTACAAAAGGCCAAAGTAGAAACTCAAACATGATGAATGTGTGCCCCTTTCCTGTGTTCTTGGAGCTGATATTGCTCAAAGGTTCCAAAGAACTTTAAACTTTGATCAAGTTCTAAGATTTTGGATCCATGTCTTAAACCATCGCTTAAATCATGAGTAACGTGGATGATGGTCAATCCTTCATCATTAAGTTTTTCTATATAATCGTAAAAGGATTTTCTAAATTTAGGATCTAAAGCAGAAGTGGGTTCATCTAGAATTAGACATTCAGGCTTGGATAAAAGTGCTCTGATAATGTATACCCTTTGTTGCTCACCACCGGAGAGTTTACTCATTTTTTGGTGTTTCAGTTTCTCAATGGACATCATGGATAGTAGAGAATCGATTTCTTGTTCACTAGATTTTTTTAAGTTAGAATGTCTTAATACTTCATAAACGGTAACAGGGAGTTTATTTGCATCACGTAAGTGTTGTGGCAGATAGCCAAAAACCACACTTGCGTGTGTGATTTCTCCTGATGTTGGTTTTTGTAACCCTGTTAACAGCTTGATTAAAGTAGTCTTACCTGACCCGTTTGGCCCGATAATGTTTAGGTAATCTCCCTTGTTTATGTGGAATGTTAAGTTGTTTAAAACGACTTGATGACCATATTGCACAGAGATGTTTTTGGCTTCAATTAGCATATTATGCCTCCTTGTGGAGTTCAAGAACAATATTATTATAATTGATTTGCCAAAGTTCTAATAAAGATGTTTTAGCTTTATATTGCTCTTTAGATACATTATGCATACTCTCTAGTGGTATTAATTCAATATCGATACCATATTTTGATTTTAAATCTGACTGAATGGTTTTAGCTAAGGCATCGTTTTCGAACGGATCAAAGTAAACAAAACTCGATTCAGAAGCCTTAATTGCATCAATCATGGATCCGATTTGCTCAATCGTTGGATCGCTGTCCGGGCTGAATGAGTCGGTTAGACTTTGAATATTGAGCCCGTATTCTTCATTTAATGAGGAGAAGACATTGTGACCGATAAAGTAAATTGGTCTTTCTTTGTTTTCAAGTGTGTTAAACGATGCCCTAAGTGCTTGGATGTCAGAAATTAACTGGTTAGCATTTTCTGTGTAGTAAGCTTCGTTTTTACTGTCTAATTCAATGATTAGGGGTAAAATCGCTTCTACCATATGAATTTGTTGATGTAATGACACCCAATAGTGAACATCATGCGTTTCCGCGTGGTCATGATCGTGTTCATCCTCGTGGTCATGTTCTTCAGTACCATGAGCTGCTTCATGGGTTTCTTCGGTTAGAACTTCTAAATCAACTACCTTACCTTTGTTGGTGGTATTGATTGCCCATAACTCTAACTCTTTTGAGGTATAGATAAATAGTTTTGAGGATTGAATTAACCCTGTTTGTTTAGGGGTTGGTTCAAATCCATGTGCTTCGACCCCAGGTGGAAGTAGAAGTGTGTAGGTTAAATCTTTGTCACCCACGATGGTTCTCACCATGTCATATTGTGGGTAAAGGGATGTAACAATGTCGTATTTTTGATTGTTACATGCGGATAGTATCACTACAGATACCATCGTGGTTAATACTGCTAATGCTTTTCTCATGCTTTAAAACTCCTTACGTACTTATTATTATACACCCCTTTATTCTAATTGCAAACGATTTGCATTTGCAATCATGAAAACTGTGGTTTTTAAGTTGTAAAGAGGACTATATTATGATATAATATCTAACGTAAAAGCTGAGTGGATTAATTTCCACTCATTTTATTAGTTAAAACTAAGGAGGATTTTATGAACTTAAAACACATCGAAGAGATTATAAAAGGCGTTTTGGACGCTCACGAGTTATCCCTGTTTAGCTTAAGAACTAAAAAGGAATTTGGTGAAAACATTTTAGAAGTCATCGTGGATGGAAAAGATTTATCTAGCGATCATCTTGGGGTCGTAAATGAAACCATTAGTGAAAAACTATCCGAGGATATATTTGACCCTAATTACTATTTGGAAGTTTCATCGCCTGGGGCAGAGCGTCCACTTAGAAATCTAGAAGAAGTATTAAAGCATATTGGTGCCTATGTGCACATTGTTGCAAACGATATTGATTCAGATGGGTATTTGTTAAGCATCACAGATGAAGTCTTAGAGTTTCAAGTGAACATCAAAGGGCGCTTGAAAAAATTATACATTTCATACAATGACGTGAAATCAATTCGTCTAGCCATTAAGTTTTAGGAGGATTAAATAAATGGTAAGTAAAGAGTTTTTTAGATTGTTAGAAGTAATCGCAGATGAAAGAAACATTCCAGTAGAAATGATTACCGATGCTTTTGTTAAAGGCATGGTCGTCGCATTTAAGAAAAGCAGGGGACATGCATCTTGTAGAGTAGAATTAAACCCTGAAAAGAATGAAATCATGGTATATGAACAACACTTAGTTGTATCTGATGAGGGGTTTGATTTAGAAGCAGATCCAACATTAAAACAAATGAAGCTTTCAGATGCTAAGAAGATCAAATCAAGAATTAAAGTAGGCGATATCTTAGAAGAGTCGATTAACCCTAAAGAGTTTTCTCAAACAGCGGTTGTAAACTTAAAGAATGTCTTAAATCAACACTTAAAGAGTATTGAAAAAGACAATGTCTACAACTATTTCAAAGAAAGAGAAAAAGAAATGGTTATTGCGAAAGTCATTGGCGAAGATGATGATTATTACCGTCTTGACTTAGGTAAAGAACTCACGACTTTACTTCCAAAAAGAGAAGCACTACCAACTGATAAGTTTGTAGTCGGTGAGTCTATCAAAGTATTTATCGCAAGTGTTGAGATGAAGACTAAAGGGCCTAAAGTATTGGTTACTAGACTTGATAAGAGCCTAGTCAAACGTTTATTTGAAAACCTTATTCCGGAAATCAAAGATGGTACTGTTGAGATTATGGGTATTGCCAGAGATGCAGGTGACCGCACAAAAGTCGGCGTAATGTCAAATGACAAAAACGTAGATGCAATCGGGGCATGTATCGGTGAAAACTCATCTCGTATTAAAGAAATCGTTAGAGCATTATCTGGAGAAAAAGTGGATTTATTCTTATGGAGCACTAATGAAAGAGACTTAATTGCCAACTCTCTACAACCAGCAGAAGTGCTTGCGGTTACTCAAATTAACCCAATTAAACGTACTGCATTGGCAGTTGTTGCGGATGATAAATTGTCTCTAGCAATTGGTAAATCAGGCCAAAACGTAAAACTTGCCGTTCAAGCTATTAACTGGAAGATTGACATTAAGAGCGCCTCAATGGCTGATGCCGAAGGTATCATTTTTTAAGGAGGAATTCCAATGAAAGAAAAGAAAATTCCAATGCGTACTTGTGTGGTCACTAAAGAACTACGTCCAAAGAAGGAACTGATTCGTGTGGCTGCAACCAAAGAGGGCATAGTAAGCGTGGATTTGAAAGGTAAAGCACCCGGAAGAGGGGCATACCTAATCCTTTCTAAAGAAGTAATTGAAAAAGCTAAAAAGACAAAAGCACTGGATAAAAAACTAGAAGTAACAGTGCCAGATGAAGTATATGAAGCGCTTATGGCGCTAATCCCAAATGCCTAGCCGTATTGGTTTAGCCTTAGTTGCAGGAAAGGCTAAATTAGGGACAGAATTTGCTATTGAAGCAATTCGTAATAAATCTGCAAAACTTGTATTTCTTGCCAACGATGCAGCAGAAAATACAAAGAAGAAAGTTCGCGATAAGGCTAAGTTCTATGGGGTCGAAGTCCTAGAGATATTCGACACTGCCACCTTATCCAAAGCAGTCGGGAAATCAAACATAAAAGCACTTGCTATCACAGATCAGGGGTTTAGTAATATGTTTAAAAAATAAAAGGAAGTGATACTATGAAGAAACGTCCTACAACCAAAAAAGACGTTAGAACGTCCAATATCCCTAGAAAAGATGTTAATACATCCAAGGGTAAGACGGTGATTTACAAACCAAATATGAAAGTATCGGAGGTTGCTGAGTCATTAGGCATCTCAAATGCTGAAATCATAAAGAAATTAATGATGCTTGGTGTGATGACTTCAGTCAATCAATCGATTGATAGAGATACCATTGAACTAATTGCGGATGATATGGGCTTCAAAATTCAAGATGAAGTCATTACAGACGTAACTAGATTTGATGAAATGAAATTTGAAGATAAAGAAGAAGATTTAGTAAAACGTGCACCAATCGTAACCGTAATGGGTCACGTTGACCACGGTAAAACAACCCTCCTAGACACCATTAGACACTCAAGAGTTGTCCAAGGTGAAGCAGGTGGAATTACCCAACACATCGGGGCTTACCAAGTAGAAAAAAATGGTGAATTAATTACATTCATTGATACTCCAGGTCACGCCGCTTTCACAGAAATGAGAGCACGTGGTGCTAAAGTTACAGACCTTTGCGTATTAGTAGTAGCTGCAGATGACGGCGTGATGCCTCAAACAGTAGAAGCTTTACAACATGCTCAAGCAGCAGGCGTAAAGATTATTGTTGCAGTTAATAAGATGGATAAACCGTCTGCCAATCCTGAGTTTGTTATGACTGAACTATCTAAACTTGGATTAGTACCAGAAGCATGGGGTGGCGATACACCGTATGTTGAAGTATCAGCGTTAAAGAACAAAGGCATAGATACATTACTTGAAGTCATTCAACTGGTTTCGGAAATTGAAGAGTATAAAGCCAATCCTAATCGTTTAGCCAGTGGTACTGTCATTGAAGCTAGACTAGATAAAGGTAGAGGTGTCGTAGCAACCGTAATCGTTACAAACGGAACATTAAAAGTTGGAGACAACATCGTTGCCGGTAATACTTATGGTAAGGTTAGAACCATGAATGATGACACAAAACGTCGTTTTGATGGAGCTATTCCTTCTCAACCAGTAGAAATCACTGGTCTTTATGATATGCCTCTTGCTGGGGATATCTTTGTTGCGATTGAAGATGAACGTCAAGCGCGTCAAATTGCTGAAGAAAGATTAGCAAGAACCAGAGAAGGCGAACTTCAAAAACAAAAGAAAGCTTCACTAATGTCCATGATGGAACAAGCAGAAGCTGAACAAAAAGAACTCATTCTAATTATTAAAGGAGACACTCAAGGCTCAATCGAAGCATTGAAGGGCTCTTTAGAAAAGATTAACATTGAGGGATTACACGTTAACGTGATCCGTTCATCTGTTGGTGCAATCACTGAATCAGACGTATCGTTAGCAAACGCCTCAAATGCAATCATTATCGGATTCAACGTAAGACCAACCTCAAGTGTACGCGAAACAGCAAAACAACAAGGTGTTGAAATTAGACTTTATAATATTATTTATAAGGCAATTGAAGACATTGAAGCTGCTTTAACAGGTATGTTAGCACCAGAATTTGAAGAAGTTGTAACAGGTCAAGCTGTTGTAAGAAACGTATTCAAGATTTCCAAAGTCGGTACAGTTGCCGGTTGTTATGTAACAGATGGTGTTATCGAAAGAAACTCCTTAGTTAGAGTAATTAGAGAAGGTATTGTAGTTTATGAAGGCAAAATGGAGACTTTAAAACGTTTTAAAGACGAAGTTAAAGAAGTTAAAGCCGGCTATGAATGTGGTATTTCTATTGAAGGGTATAACGACATTAAGGAAGCAGACATTATCGAAGCATCAATCGAAAAAGAAGTGGAGCGTGTTTAAGTATGTCAAGTCTATCTATTGAAAGATTAAATTCACTTGTTCAACGTGAACTGGCAATCATTGTCAATAAAGAAAATAAGAGCCAAGAAATTAATTACTATAACATCACAGAAGTTAAAATCACAAGAGACTTATCTTATGCGACTGTATACTATACAATCCTTAATGATGACCCTGAAGTCATCAATAAGGCACAAGCCAATCTCGATAAGATTAATAAGCAAATTCGTAAAGAACTTGCGATCAAAGTGAATAACTTAAGAAAAATGCCAGAACTTATCTTTAAATACGATGAAGCTCTAGCCTATGGTAACAAGATCGACAAACTCTTAAAGAGTGTTCAATAATATAGATTAACCACCAATAATTTGGTGGTTTTTTTCAAAATCAATTCTGTTTTAATAAATTCAAATAAATTCAAAAAGTGTATTGAAAAATCCAAAAATAGTGTATAATAAGAGTGTAGGAGGTAAACATATGGCTATAGAATGGATTATGCCCAAGGACACTTTGGGAACAGTGACGTTTTATGATTCAAACATCACTTTGAATAAAGTAGCTGCATCCTATTTCGTGGATGCCTATAAAGTAATTGTGGGTATAGATAAAGAAAAAAGACGCGTTGTCATTAAAAATCTAAACAAAGAAGAAGCAATGCGTGGGGATGTTAATAAGAACCACTTACTAGATGTAGCGATTAAAAAGAGTTACGGCAGAATTAGCAGTAAAAAAGTCATAAGCGATATAAGCGTGTTGACTAATTTTGATTTTTTAAACAATAACAACTATAAGTTTCGCGCTAAATGGTCTGGGACCGAGAAACTATTAATAGTTGATTTAGATGAGGAGGTTAAGGCATGAGTCCAAATGAAGTATTAATGATAATTATTTGGTCTGTGGTTCTAGTTGGCACGATTGTAGTGGAACTTGAAACATCTGATCTTGTAACGATTTGGTTTACTATTGGGGCTGTAGCTGCACTGGTTGCTGCTGCGCTTGGTGTATGGATTGTCTATCAATTTGCAATCTTCATTGTTGTTTCACTTGTATTGTTATTTGCCACTAGACCACTTAGTAAACGGTTCATGGACAAAGAGGTTATTAGGACCAATGCAGACCGTATGATCGGCATGCACGGGGTTGTAACCACAGAAATACCTTTTGATGGCAAAGGTGAAGTTAAAGTTAATTCTCAAATTTGGACTGCATTCTCAACTTCAAAAACTCCAATTATTCAAGGCACAAGAGTCGTCATTCTCGACATCGTAGGAAATAAACTTCTTGTCGATGTCTTAAAAGAAGAAATATAATATAGAAAAGGGAGAGATAAACATGTTTAATGTATTAGCAACAAATCCAGGTACAGTCGTATTAGTTATTTTGTTGATTTTATTAGTTGTCGCACTTTTGGTTGCATTATCAAGCGTCAGAATTGTCAGACAAACCCAAGCGTTAGTTATTGAAAGATTAGGTCGTTATTACACGACTTGGAATACCGGTATTCACTGGTTAGTTCCATTCTTAGACCGCGTTTCAAAAGTAGTAGTGCTAAAAGAAATCGTTAACGATTATGCACCACAACCGGTTATTACTAAAGATAATGTTACGATTCAAATCGATACAGTTGTCTATTATCAAATTACCGATCCAAAAGCATTTGCTTATGGTGTAGATAACCCTAATAGAGCACTTGAAACATTATCTGCAACAACGTTACGTAATATTATCGGGGCGATTGATTTAGACCAAGCACTTACAAGCCGTGAATTAATCAATGGTAAAATGCGTACTATTTTAGATGAAGCAACCGATCCGTGGGGGATAAAAGTTATCCGTGTCGAGTTAAAGAACATTATTCCACCAAAAGACATTAGAGAAGCCATGGAAAAGCAAATGCGTGCAGAACGTGAAAAACGTCAAAGCATTCTGATTGCTGAAGGGGAAAAACAAAGTGCGATTCTAAAAGCCGAAGGGTTCAAGTTATCACAAATTCTTGAAGCTGAAGCTCAAAAGGAATCTGCAATTCTTCGTGCAACTGGTGAAGCTGAAGCGATTTTACGAGTTCAAGAAGCTACTGCAAAAGGTATCGCAATGATAAAAGATGCTAAAGCAGATCATGCTGTATTAACCATGAAAGGTTATGAAGCAATGGTTGAAGTATCTAAAGGTCAAGCAACTAAGTTAATTATTCCTTCAGAACTACAAGGTTTAGCAAGTATGGTAGCAGCTGGTAAAGAAGTATTCTCTGATTCACCAACTCAAGATAAAAAGTAATCATAAGCAACTTGAACCCCTTCGTCAATATCGATGAAGGGGTTCATTTTCATTTAGGTATCTTTTCTAAAGGATTAACATTTATACCTACTAGACAAAATAATCCTCTATCCATAGAGGTTTATGATATAATTTTAACGTGGTGATCGCATGTTTGCAAAAGTCATTATTGATTTAAAAACTCAAGAAATTGAATCTACCTATGACTACATAGTCCCTTCCAGTATGGTAGGGATTTTAAAAGTTGGCATGCGTGTTTATGTACCTTTTGGTTATCAAAAAAGACTTGGCTTAGTCATTGAACTTACAAAGACTTCTATTGATGCAAACAAAGAGATATTAACAGTTCTAGATATGGCACCAATCGTGAACGATTCCCAGCTTAAACTTATAGACTATATTGAATCGAGATCTTTCGTAAGTAAAGCGATGGCTTTTTCCCTAATTGTGCCTTTAGGACTTCATCTGGATTATCGCAAACAGCTCTTACTAACCGATAAGAGTAATGCATTTTGGACAAAAATGATTGCCAATAAGACAGTCTATCTAGATGAGCTCTCACCGTCATTACTAAAAAAGGTGAAGTCTCAAGTTGAAGACGGTATGCTTCTTTTAGTAGACACTTATAAAGACCGAAAAAGCATCCAATATGAAAAACAATATAGTGTCAAGAATCATCCGAAAGTATTAACTGAAAAAAGACAACAAATCATTCAGCTAATCAAAAGTGGTATCGATAAAGAATCTAGTTTGCTAGAAGAAGGCGTATCTAAAAGTATAATAAATACGCTTTTAGAACAAGGTGTACTTTCATATCATCTTGTTGAAAAAAAGCGAAAGAGTCGCTTATTGTATCAAAAGAAAACTGAGTCCATCATACTGACACAAGAACAAACAAATGCAATTTTTGAGATTAGTCAAAATCTCAATGAATACAAACGCTTCTTACTACATGGAGTGGTAAGTTCTGGTAAAACTGAAGTATTTGTTGAAGTTAAAAAGATACTAGGAAAGAAACCCATCTTAATCATTGTTCCAGAGGTGACCCAAGTGTTCCAAATGGCCGCTTACTTTGAGTTATCATTTGAGGATGTTTATATCATTCATTCTAAGCTCTCATCGCAAGAGCGATATGACACTTGGCGTGCAATCAAAGAAAACGATGCGAATGTAATCATCGGGACAAAACAAGCACTATTCTTGCCGTTTAAAGAGCTTGGAGCAATCATAATCGATGAATGTCATGATTCAAATTATATCGAAGCTAATCAACCAAGATATGATTCAATTGAAATTGCCCAAGTGTTATCTAGACAAATGAATTTACCCCTAATTTTATCAACTGCTACCCCAACAATTGTTCAATACTATGATTCACAGATGGGAAAAATGACTTATCTTGGATTAGAAAAATCAATCAGAAACACATTGAGAACTATCCGAATTGTTGACATGAAACAAGAACTATTAAATGGTAATTTATCGATGTTTTCTAATGATCTAAAAAAAGGAATCAACGGGCTTAAACCTAAAGAACAAGCGATGATTCTTGTTAATAGACGAGGCTATGCGAATTTTATGATGTGTAGAGAATGTGGGTTTGTACCAATCTGTGATACATGCTTGACAAACCTAGTCTATCACAAGCAAAAAAACAAACTAATATGTCATCACTGTGGAAAAAACTATCCAGTCAGAAACACTTGTCCTTCCTGTAATTCCAATAAAATCAAACCGGTTGGAACTGGCATTGAACAAGTAGAACAGTCATTTAAAGAAACATTCAATCAAAAGAAAGTCATTCGTTTGGATAGCGATGTCGCTAATAAAACGAAGGCAGAAGAGATGCTCTTCCTATTTAAAGAAAAAGAGTATGATGTTTTGATTGGGACACAACTCATTGCCAAAGGGCATGATTTTGATGTATCACTAAGTGCAGTGATGTTAGCTGAACTTGGGCTTAAACTACCAAGTTATTTGGCAAATGAACACACCTATAATCTCTTGAAACAAATGATTGGCAGAAGTGGACGCTATCAGGATGGCCTTAGCCTAATACAGACGTATAGTCCGAATCATTTTGTATTTGAATCCCTAAGTGAGCCTTACGAAGTGTTTTATACTCAGGAACTTGAAAACAGACGCCTGGGGCATTTCCCCCCTTTTACGAACATGGTTCAAATTAGGTTTGGACATAAGAATGAAGATGAACTAGACGAAACCCTAAACAGAATAAAAAGGGATATCATTAAGACACATTCACAGTATACAGTCTTAGGTCCAAGTGATTCATTCATCCATTATGCAAATGGCTTATTTTATTCTAACTTAACGATTAAAGTACCGAAGCGTTTAGATTTAACGCCAGTATTAAGAAATCTTAAACTAAAATATAAACACTTATTTATTGACATCAATCCTTTCGAGGATTTCTTATAGAGGAGGTAACGCTATGAACATAGTATTCATGGGAACCCCAAGTTATGCAGTGCCGTCTTTGGCTTATTTGCATGAAACCTACGGGGTAAAACTGGTTGTGACACAACCTGATAAAAAGATTGGACGTAAAGGTGAGATTGAACACAGTCCAGTTAAAAAGTATGCTCTCGAGCACAATATTCCTGTTTTTCAACCGATTAAAATGAGACAGGATTATCAAACCATATTGGATGTTAAACCTGATTTAATCATCACTGCAGCATATGGGCAAATGATTCCAAATGTTATTTTGGATTCAGCAATCTCATTAAATCTACATGGAAGTCTACTGCCTAAGTACCGTGGAGGCGCACCAGTACAATATGCCATCAAAAACGGAGACACTGTGACTGGCGTTACTTTAATGTACATGGCTCAAAAAATGGATGCTGGCGATATGATTGCTAAAAAAGAAACGGAAATTTTCCCCGAAGATACTACAGAAACTTTAATGAATAAACTGAGTATGCTTGCAAAAGAACTTCTAGAAGAAGAACTAGATAGTGTAATCAAAGGGACAAATAATCGTATTAAGCAAGATGAATCACTGGTTTCCTTCGCATACAATATTAAACCAGAAGAAGAAACTTTAGATTTTAACATGAATTCAGATAGCATATTGAACCATTTAAGATCACTTTTACCTCAACCGGCAGGCTCAATTTTCATTAATAATGTACGGATTAAGGTGTATGAAATGAAAAAAAGTGATATAATTGTAACTGGAAAGCCGGGCGAAATCATTAGCGACAGAAAAGAACTAATTGTCTGTACCGCTGATGGGGCTGTATCTATTACAAAGATTCAACCAGAAAACAAAAAAATTATGGCAACAACTGACTTTTTAAATGGACAAAAAATTTTAAAAAAGGGAGATATATTTAACCAATGAGGAAAAAAGTACTTTTCAGTAGAGAAGAAATGGCACGTCTTTGTGTCGAAGCGTTAAAGAGTAGAGGCGTTGAAATTGATGAGATTGCGAAAATTGCATACCAACAACAAGCGCGTTATACGTCCAATATTCGTTTTGAAACTTGTAGGGAGTCTGTCTTGAAGATTTTATCTTTAAGAGATATTTTCCACCATGTTTTACTAGCTGTTGAACTTGATAGAATGGCTGAACAAAAACTATTTAGAGGTCCAATTCAAGACATCATTGAACAAGACCTAGGGTTATTTGGAGTCGATGAAGTTTTAGGCCTTGATGTTGCTAGACTTTATGGTGTTATCGGCATGACAAACTTTGGTGATATTGATGTTAATAAGCACGGTATCGTTTCTAAATTAAACGAAGATGGTAAAAAAGAGGGAATCGTTCATACATTCCTTGATGATATTGTTGGCGCAATAGCGGCTGCAGCTTCAACACGCGTTGCTCAAGTAATCAATGAAGACATTGCCCACGAGGAGCCTCATAAAGCCATTTCATTGTTTGACTAAAAGAATTTTGGAGGACAAGCGTGAAAAAGAAAGACAATTTAACTAAATTTACTAAAAACTTTTTTGCTAGCTTGTTTGGATTCGAATCAGGCATCGATATTACAGATGATGTCATGGTGTTACATCGAAGAAATATAGTTATTAAAAACATTATCTTTCTTTCTAACATCGTTTATTCAATCATATTATTATTTATAGCAAGCGTAAATAAACAGCCAAGTGATTGGCTTTTTCCACTTATATCGTTCCCATTCACGTTCTTTCTGAATAATGTGATCAAAAGACTGATATACGGTGAGAGACACGATAAAACCAAACAAGAAGTCGCAATGTATGTCGAAGCACTATATATGTTTGTTTCATCAATACTGATATACGCAAGGTTATTCGATAACTTTGAGACCGTAGCCTATATATTGATTTATTACTCTGTCGTGGTTATTTCACTTTATCAAAGTAAGAAACTCATCATGTGGACATTTCAAGGCATGTTGGCCGGAATTACGTTCATTCATTTTGTTTTAACTTACAACATTACTTCAACCTACAAAGGGTTAACAATCTTAGAGTTCTTAGATGTATTCTTACCAACAAAAGCTTCTCAAGATTTCTTTTTAAGAATCATTATGTTTTCAATCTTCATGATTGTTATCTATGCCATTGTAGGAATGGGGTCCTATATGCAAGAAGAACGTAAGAAAGAATTAATTAAGCGTAGAGAGGTTCAAGAGAATTTTACCTCTATCGTTAGTGATTTATTCAAAGTGGTTCTTTCTTCTAAAAATGCATTTTTGGACCGTCAACATGTAGATTTAGTTTTTAGAATGAGTGAAAAACTGGCGATTTATTATGGATTACCTTTAGAGGAAGTTGATCAAATTAGACAGTACTCAACCATTCATTTGAGGTACCATGAAGTGGAAGACATTGTCTATAATCTATCTAATGAACAACAATATGAAGCGCTAAATGAATCGACCCTGTTGGGAACTAAGATTGCTAAAAGGCTTCAATTGGCTCAAAAGGCAGAGGATATTTCAAGAGCTCATGTTGAAGGGGTAGCAGACCAGGCATTTGTTAAACGAATGAATTTAATCCAACCATCCGTTCAGTCTCAAGTGATATTGCTTTGTGATTTGTATGTAACAATGAGAAGCAGTAAATCCTATAAAAGACCTTATCCTAATCAAGCCGTTATCAGCCTTTTTGAAAAAAGTTTCTTACACTATTTCGAATATAGCTTGGTAGAAAGGTTTTTAAAATTTAAATCAGAATTTGAAAAGATCTTTAATGATTACTAGTCTTTTTACTTGCTTTAGCTAGATATTTTGTTATAATGAATATGCAAATAAAAAATGAATACTATCTTATTCAGAGCTACGGAGGCCAGTGACCTATGATGTAGCAGCAACCTGCAGAGCAAGGTGCTAACGACGAGGGGACATCCCAACAATGAGAGATCAACAAACTCTTTTCGTTGGAAAGAGTTTTTTTATATATTAAGGAGGAAATATGGAAAAGAAATTATTTACATCAGAATCCGTAACATCAGGACATCCTGATAAGATTTGCGACCGTTTATCGGATGCGATTCTAGACGCGATTCTAACACATGATAAAGACGCAAGGGTAGCTTGCGAAACGACAGTAACGACCGGCTTAGTACTGGTCATGGGTGAAATTACCACCACAACCTATGTTGACATCCAAGAGATTGTCAGAAATACGGTTGCTAAAATCGGCTATAACCGTGGAAAATTCGGCTTTGATGCAGAAAATCTAGCAGTATTGGTCTCAATCAATTCGCAATCTCCAGATATTGCCATGGGGGTAGATGAATATGAAGGACATGAACAAGGTGCGGGCGATCAAGGCTTGATGTTTGGTTTTGCATGTGATGAAACTGAAAACTTCATGCCACTACCAATTGAATTGGCGCATCAACTTGTTAGAAGATTAGATGATGTTAGAAACTCTAATTTAGTCGACTTCTTAAGACCAGATGGTAAATCCCAAGTATCTGTTGAATACGATGAGTTCGATAGACCTTTAAGAGTGGATTCAGTTGTTGTGTCTTCACAACACGCTGATATTCCCATTGAGACGGTAAGAGATACAATCAAAAAACATGTCATCGATGCTGTAATCCCAAGACATTTAGTCGATGAAAACACTAAATACTATATTAACCCTACTGGTAAATTTGTCGTGGGTGGTCCAAAAGGAGACTCGGGACTAACAGGTCGTAAAATCATTGTGGATACATATGGTGGTTATTCAAGACATGGTGGGGGCGCCTTTTCAGGAAAAGACCCATCTAAAGTGGATAGAAGTGCTTCGTACATGGCAAGATACATTGCTAAAAATATTGTTGCAAGTGGGGTTGCATCCAAATGTGAAGTTCAATTAGCTTACGCAATTGGCGTTGCACAACCAGTGTCTATTCGAATTGATACCTTCAATACTGCAAAGGTTAGTGATGACCTAATCATTGAAACAGTTAGAAAACACTTTAGATTGACGCCAAAAGGCATTATTGAGTCTCTTGATTTGAAACGTCCGATCTACGAACAAACTGCCAACTATGGACACATGGGTAGAAGCGATATTGACTTACCATGGGAAAGACTAGATAAAGTTGCTTTCTTTAAAGAATTATTATAAAATAAAGAAAGTAAAAGTTGATTGATTTCGTTTCTTGTTTATTTCAATCAGCACGGGAGGATTATATGACTAGTGAAATGATTATCCTAACAGTATTAGGTTCACTGTTAGGATTAGCTTTAATTTGTTTTCTTTGGGTAATTGCAACCACTAACTTATTCAACAAACTCATCGTCAAAGTTGAGGAAGCTGAATCTGGTGTTGATGTTGCTTTAGAACAAAGATATGATGTTCTTGTAAAACTTTTGGATGTAACAAAAGGCTATGCAAAATATGAAGCGAGCACGCTTGAATCAATTGTTTCTTTAAGAAAACCTGTGCAAAACGCACCAATTTCCGAAAAACAATCTTATTCAAATGACTTGTCATCTGCTTTAAATAAACTGAATATCGTTTTGGAACAATACCCAGATTTAAAAGCAAGTCAAAACTATTTGAAGTTACAAGAAGCTAGTGTTGAAGTTGAAGATAACCTTCAAGCTGCTAGACGCGTTTATAATGCGAATGTCTCAACCTATAATCAAAAATTAGTTGTATTTCCTAATTCGGTAATTGCGAATTGGAAGAAATATACTAAGAGAGATTTTTTTGAAGCAGAGCCATCTAAACGTAAAGATGTAGAATTTAATTTATAATAGAGGTTTATAATAGAGGACTAAAGTGCTTAATAACATTTAGTCCCTTTTATTTTTCTCTTGACGTGCTATTGGATAAGTATGAAGAATAGCTTTACCGAACATAAATTGAGACAGTTACACTATTAATAGTGACACTAAAATGAACTTTGATTTATATTTTATGTTAAATCATGGGCTTTTCTTGTATTGAAGCCCTTAATGTTGTATTATTTAATAGAGATAATATAAAAAGAAAGATGTGATCTAATGTTTAAAAAATGGTTTGATTCAGGTCTAAAAGAACTTAAAAAAGCAAGACCTTTAGCGGATAAAATTGATGCACTAGCATCAAATATGGCAGCTTTAAGCGATGATGAGTTAAGAGGTAAGACTGAAGAGTTCAAAAATCGCATAAAAAATGGCGAATCACTAGATAGCTTATTAGTTGAAGCTTATGCCGTTGTTAGAGAAGCTTCTAGACGTGTTACGGGCTTATACCCATATTATGTTCAGCTACTAGGGGCAATTGCAATCCATGGTGGTAATATCGCAGAAATGAAAACTGGTGAAGGTAAAACCCTTACCGCTGTCATGCCTGCCTACTTAAATGCTTTGTCAGGAGAAGGTGTTCATATTGTTACAGTCAACGAATACTTAGCCAGACGTGAATCAGATGGGCCAATCGGTGAGATTTACCGCTTTTTAGGACTTACGGTAGGCTTAAACATACGTGAATTGACTTCCGATCAAAAGAAGGAAGCTTATGCGTGTGACATTCTTTATTCAACAAACTCAGAATTAGGGTTTGACTACTTAAGAGACCACATGGTGTTATATGAAAAAGATATGACACAAAAACGTGGTTTAAATTACGCAATCATTGACGAAGTTGACTCCATTTTAATTGATGAAGCAAGAACCCCTTTAATCATTTCTGGTGGCGCCAAACAAAATCATAACTTATATCAAGCTGCAGACCGATTCACTAAGTCATTAAAAGATGAAGATTACTATATTGATATCGAATCTAAATCGATTGAACTTTCAGAATCAGGTATTTCTAAGGCTGAACAAAGCTTTAGAATCGCAAACCTATACGACTTAGATAATGTTGCTTTATTGCATCATATTAACAATGCCTTAAGAGCAAACTACATCATGTTCAGAGATAAAGATTACATGGTTGTAGAGGATGCAGTATTGATCATTGACCAGTTTACAGGTCGTGTATTACCAGGTAGACAGTTTTCGGAAGGACTTCACCAAGCATTAGAAGCCAAAGAAAATGTTGAAATCAAAAAAGAAACGATTACAGTAGCAACCATTACTTACCAAAACTTCTTTAGAATGTATAAGAAATTATCAGGGATGACTGGGACAGCTAAAACCGAAGAAGAAGAATTTAGAGAAATTTATAACATGTACGTCGTTGAAGTCCCAACCAATGAACCGGTTGTCAGAAACGACGCGCCAGACTATTTATTTGTCACTTTAGAAGAAAAATACGAAGCATTGATCAAAGATGTTGAAGAAAGACATAAGAAGGGACAACCAATCCTTCTTGGTACGATTGCCGTAGAAACGTCTGAATTATTATCGAGACTTTTGACAAAAAGAGGCATTAAACATGATGTTCTTAATGCTAAACAACACGAAAGAGAAGCAGATATCATCGCCAGAGCTGGTCAAAAATACTCTGTTACGATTGCGACAAATATGGCCGGTCGTGGTACCGACATTAAACTTGGTGAAGGCGTCGTAGAACTAGGTGGTTTAGCCGTAATTGGATCTGAAAGACATGAATCTAGACGTATTGACAATCAGTTAAGAGGACGCTCTGGACGCCAAGGTGACCCAGGGTACTCAAGATTCTATTTGTCTGCTGAAGATGAACTGTTAATGCGTTTCGGTGGCGAGACTTTTAAACAAAGAATTCAAATGATTTCGAAATTAAACATGGACAAGAAAACTGGTGAAACTCAACCACTTGAAAGTAAAATGTTTAGCAAGTTCGTAAGCAGTGCACAAAAACGTATTGAAGGTCAGAACTATGATGCTCGTAAAAATGTCTTGAAATACGATGACGTATTACGTAAACAAAGAGAAATCATGTATGCTGAACGTACATTCGTTTTAACTAATGATGACATTGAGCCATTTGTACTTAAAGCCATTGATGGACACTTAGAATCTACCCTAAATTCACACATCGTCAATGTGGGTAGAAATAAATATGATATAGATGATGAAGCCATCATTTCACAACTAGATGGTCAAACATTCAATAGAGGTACCTTACAAAAAGAACAACTAGAGAAGTTAGATGAAACTACTTTAATTCCTTATGTTAAGTCGCTTGCAATGGATGAAATTAACCGTAAGAAATCCATGTTCCCTGAAGAAATCTTTAAAGAGTTCTTGAAGGTCGTAGCCTTACGTGTGATTGATACTCACTGGACTAAACACATTGATGAAATGAGTGAGTTAAGACAGGCTGTATCGTTACAATCCTATGGTCAAGGTAACCCACTTCAAATCTATCAAAACGAAGGCTTTAGAAAGTTTACAGAGATGACGAATGCGATTCAAAAAGACATTGCAACCTTTGTCTTAAGAGCCCAAATCCGTCAAAACAATGAACGCGAAGAAGTCGTAAAAAATGCGAAAACCAATGAAGGTGGAGAACTTCGAAAGAAGCCAGCGAAGGTTAAAATGAATAAATACCAACGCAATATGCCTAATTGGAAGAGATAAGAAAAAAAAGTATGCCTTATGGCATGCTTTTATTTTTTTGAAGTGTCTTTTATGATATACTTTTTATAAGGAAATAGAGTTATAGAAACTCACCTTTTTTAAGGTTATTTATACCGATAGACTAGAATAAAGTTTATGGATTGTATTATGGAGGCATCATGGAAAGATACGAATTAAACAAACACATCGCATCATTTGAAACGCGTTTGGAGGACTTAGAAAAAGCCTTAGACATAGAATCATTAAAAGAATCACTCATTGAGCAAACCAAACAAATGAGTGAACCTGATTTTTGGGATGATGTAAAAAAAGCTCAAAGCATTATTCAAAAAACGAACAATCAGAAAGAAGAACTAGATACCTATCTACGTTTGCTTGAACAACAAGAAACACTAAAAGAATTAGCTTCTGTAACAGATGAACAAACCGAAGACTGGTTAATGATCTCTGAAGAAGTTCACTTATTAGATAAAGAACTGAAAGAATTTGAAACTTTAATCTTATTAGACGGCCCGTACGATGACTTACCAGCGATAATTGAACTGCATCCCGGTGCAGGCGGTACAGAGTCACAGGATTGGTGCGAAATGCTATTTAGAATGTATCAGCGTTATGCGGTAAGAAAGAACTTTAAAGTAGAAGTGCTGGATTATCAATCCGGTGAAGAAGCTGGAATCAAAAGTGTAACGATGAAAATTAAAGGTAGACATGCTTACGGCTATTTAAAGAGTGAGCACGGGGTACACCGCTTAGTGAGAATTTCTCCGTTTGATTCAAACGCTAGAAGACATACATCGTTTGTTTCTTGTGAAGTCATTCCAGAAATTGATCAACGAATCGATGTTAAAATAAATGATGAAGACTTGAAAATCGATGTATATAGAAGCAGTGGGGCTGGTGGACAAAGCGTCAATACCACAGACAGTGCAGTGAGAATTACTCATCTACCTACTAATACAGTGGTTACCTGTCAAAATGAACGCAGTCAGTTGAAGAATAAAGAGACTGCTATGCAGCTTTTAACCTCAAAACTTGCAGCTTTAGAAATCCAAAAACAGATGCAACTGCTTTCGGACATCAAAGGTGAACAAAAAGATATAGGATGGGGTTCTCAAATTAGATCCTATGTTTTCCATCCGTATCAAATGGTTAAAGATCATCGAACTCAATATGAATCTAGTCAAACCACTCAAGTAATGGATGGCGATATTGATGCATTCATTAATGCATATTTAAAGAAAGGATAATCTTATGAATAAAAAACTAGTATCTGAATTCTTAAACATCGTCTTAGGTGTGATTTTAATGACACTAGGGTTTTACTTTTTCTTACTTCCAGAAGACTTAGTTATCGGAGGGGTTATGGGATTAGCTGTTATATTTCAAACCCATATTAACCCAACCATAATCATCTATATTCTAAACTTGAGTTTATTAATGCTTGGGTTAATCATTTTAGGTAAAAAATTCTTTATTAGAACAGTGTTTGGTTCGGTAGCTTCACCAGTGATATTATCAATAATTCAATTGTTTAAAATCGAAGAAACATTGATTATGAATCAGGTCACTGACTCGAAGTTAATCATCGCTGCACTATCTGGGTCAATACTAGTCGGATTCGGACTAGGGATTGTATTTAGAAATGGTGGAACCACTGGTGGAATGGATATTGTTCAAAATATTTTTCACAAGAAATTTCATTTTCCGTATCAAATGATATTTTATTTCACAGATGGATTGATTGTTGTATTATCCTTTATTGTATTTAAGAATGTGGAATTGTTCATTTATGCGGTCGCATCTGTCTTTTTGACCTCATTGATTGTGGATAATGTTTCCATCAAAGGTAGAGCAAGTCAGACGATGTTCATCATAACCCATAAGCCTGACCTTGTTAAAAAGGCAATATATGATACCGTAGACAGAGGATGTACCCTAATCGATTCAGAGGGTGGATACTCAGGCAACAAGAGTAAGTTGATTATTTGTACAATGAATCAAAGAGAAGTCAACCGTATGCGAAGTGAATTAGACATCGTAGACCCAGAGGCATTTACATTTATGACAGACACGAAAGAGGCGGTAGGTCGTGGTTTTAGTAAAGACTAAGAAAACCTTATTGTTGGTTATTAGCCTATTGATAGGTTTTTTAAGTGGGTGTAGTGAGATTACCCCTGACTTCATTAAAAGACCAGCAGAATATGAGATTTATTCGATTTTAGATAGGTATTATTACAAAGACTTAGATTTCAAACTCTCGGACGTCACCTCTACAAAAGATATGATTGAACGTCTTAATGATCCTTATACCTATATTTATGAGGCAAATACTCGTTCTATTGAATTTGGTGAGTTCTATCATGGGATTGGTGTTACAATCATTGATACTGAATCAGGGTTACTAGTCACTGAAATAAACCCTTTAGCCAATTTAAAGACCGTTTACCCATTCGACATTATTACAAAAGTGAATGATCAACCTTTAGAAGGATTGTCATTTAACGATAAACAAAACTTATTAATAGGGTCACTTAATGACCTTTTTACCCTTTCAATCCTAAGGGGAGACCAAACCATTGTAACGACAGTGACCATTAAAGAAATCCCACTAAACTCGGTATCATATAAGAATTATGATGGCATCGGATTAATAGATATTAACCGCTTTTCTGGCAATGCAGATGATTTGTTTAACACTTATTTAGCCGCACTGGAGTCTGAAGCAATCGAAGGATTGATTATTGACGTAAGAGATAATGGCGGTGGGTATTTGGACTCGGTAGTGAGTATTTTAAACAACTTTATGATTGGTGAAGATGCATTCTTGTCCATGCACCGCGTGTATGATGATCATTATGACAGGTATTTTCCAATAGAAAATGCTGTGCCTAAAACTTATCCGATTGTGGTATTAATGAATGAAAATAGTGCTTCAGCCAGTGAAGTTTTAGCTATTGCAATGAAAGAAAATGGCTCATATCCTCTAATTGGAAATAAGAGCTTTGGTAAAGACGTTTATCAAGTATCCTATTCTGTTGAAAAATCTGGAGAGAATAAGCTTTTGAATATGACACAAGGGTACTGGTTATCACCAAAACTGAATTCAGTCAGTGGTGGGATTTTGCCTGATTATGAAGTAGCAAAACATGAACTCTTCTTATTTGACTATCCAATGTATGTAAAACCTATAGAATTAGGAATGAGTCTTGAATCAGAAGAAGCCTTAGTTTCCTTAATCAACCTTTTAGAAACCAGTTTACCTTCATTTACCCTATCAACCTTTGATGAAGCATTTGAGGTAAAAGTTAGAGCATATCAGGAGCAAAATGACCTATTAGTAACAGGAAAACTCGATTATCAAACCATCTTAAATCTGATTGATCAGTATCAATTGTTAGAGCAAAATTACCTTTATGATCTACAGCTACAATACGCTTTATCTTATATGGTGAATTATGAAAGTTGATCAAGTTAAACGCATACGATATGGGTATGAAATCACTTTAGGTGATCATAAATACAAACTCGAAGATGAAACGCTACTTGAGTTTCATATTAATAAAGGTAAAGAGATTAACGATAAGGATTTATCTAAAATCTTAGAATTTAATGATAAAGCAATCATAAAACGAAAAGCACTACTGTATTTAAAAAGACCTAAGTCAGTCAAAACGTTTAAGACTTACCTAGAAGGGTTAATGGCTGATGAGGCTTTGATTCATGAACTGATTAGTAGTTTTACTAAAATGAAATACCTAGATGACCGTGAATATGCTAAAATGATTATAGATACATACCAAAACAGGTACGGTTATAGCCGTATCAAAGACATATTACGGCAAAAGGGTATCCCTATAGCAATCATTGAATCTCTGCCTAAAACCTCCGATGCCTCACTCGAAGAAAAGATTAAGAAGGCGGTTTTACTGTCAAAGAAACCGAACTATTCGAAGGCAAAAGAAACCCTTACAAGACAATTTCTCACAAAGGGATACACTTATGAAGAAATCAACCCTTTGATCGATAAGTATTTAAAAACTAAAACATTTATTCAAGAAAACCATATTAAGAAGGCATTCTTAAAGCTTTATAAGAAATATGAAGATGAACCACTAAAAGTTCAAAAAGATAAAATCAAACAAGCCTTATATCGACAAGGCTTTGATATAGAGCAGATTGATCAGTATTTTATAGAAATGGGGAATATGGATGTTTAAGATTACACCAGAAGATGCGTATTTTTACAGTGAAGGTAAGCTCTATGATGCTTATCGTATTTTCGGGTCTTTTTTAGTCAAAGATGATAAAGGCGTCGTTACTAAAACAAGATTTACAGTTTACGCACCAAACGCGAGAATGGTCTCTGTGGTTGGTGATTTTAATAACTGGCAAGAAGAAGCACATGTATTATCCAAGATTGATGAAATGGGTATTTGGTCTATCGAAATTCCATGGAATCTAGAATGGGCAAAATACAAATATGTGATCTATACCCCACAAGGTAAGCTTTATAAAGCAGACCCTTATGCAAGATTTGCAGAAAACAGACCAGGAACTGCCTCCAAAGTATATGACTTGGAAGGGTATGAATGGCATGATGACGTATGGATGTTTACAAAAGAAAAGGTGTATGAAAAACCACTCTTAATTTATGAACTACATATGGGATCATGGCGTACAAGATATGGGCAGTTCATTAAGTATAACGAGATTGTTGACCAATTGATCAAACACTTAACTGAACAAAACTTCACCCATGTAGAATTGATGCCAATTTATGAACATCCACTAGATGATTCATGGGGGTATCAAGGCACGGGCTATTATGCTGCAACCGCACGCTATGGCGTTCCTAAAGATTTAATGTACATGATTGATCGTCTTCACCAAGCAGGATTTGGTGTCATTATGGACTGGGTTCCAGGTCATATTTGTAAAGACCCTCATGGATTATACTTCTTTGATGGTACACCACTATATGAACACAATGAAACCTGGAAACGTGAGAATGAGGTTTGGGGCACAGCGAATTTAGACTTGGCTAAAGGTCATACAAGAAGTTTCTTATTATCGAACGCGCTATATTGGATGGAGTATTTCCATGTAGATGGCTTTAGAGTAGATGCTGTGTCTAACTTACTCTATTTCTTAGGAGATTCAAGAAACGGCGTCGATGAAGGCGCCAAAGGCTTCTTAAGACTAGCCTCAGAAGTATTATTTAAGAAAGATGACCGCGTGTTATTCATGGCAGAGGATTCAACTGCATTTGAAGGGGTCACCAGACCTGTGGATATGGGTGGAATCGGCTTTAATTATAAATGGAACATGGGGTTCATGAATGACGTATTAAGGTATTTTAAACGTGAACCAATCCATCGTAAATGGCATCACCATGATATTACGTTTGGTTTGACTTATGCATTCTCAGAACAGTTTGTCTTACCTTTTTCACATGATGAAGTCGTACATGGAAAAGGCACACTATTAACTAGAATGCCGGGTGATTATTGGCAGAAGTTTGCTAACTACCGCTTATTAATGGGATTATACATTACACATCCAGGTAAGAAACTTTTATTTATGGGTCAAGAATTTGCACATTTTCAAGAGTGGAGCGTTCATCGCCAATTAGACTGGAATTTATTTGAATTCCAATCACATGATAAAGCCAATCACTTCGTTAGAGATCTATTTGGCCTTTATAAAACAGAACGTGCACTATACGAAACCGATCACGATAAAGAAGGATTCGAATGGATTGATTCAACCAATGCTGAACAAAGCATCTATAGTTTTATAAGGTATTCCAAAGACAAACATGAACATCTTGTAGTGGTTTTAAACATGACACCAGTTGTTTATCACAACTTTGAAATAGGGGTCCCAGAAAAGGGATCATATGTAGAAATCATGAACAGTGACTTTGTCAAATATGGCGGTTCTGACCAATATAATGGACTTTTATTAGAAGCGATTGATGAACCTAGACACAACAGGCCACATCACATTAAAATCACACTGGGGCCATTAACCGCTGTTATTTTGAAATTCAAGGGATAAAATGTAATCGTTTGCAATCATAAGGCGCCCAATTAACGGGTGCCTTTATGTTATAATTTGTATGAACAAACATGAAGGAGAATACCAATGACAAATATTTTTACAAATGCTAAAACATTTGAACAAGCATTCGTGACACAACTCGAAAATACGTATGCCATTGATTTTAAAGATTCTAATGCTTATCAACAATATGTTGCGTTAGGAACATTATTAAAAGAACATATTTCCACTGATTGGAAAAATACCAATAAAATTGAGGCTGACAAGCGTCAAGTGTATTACTTTTCGATGGAATTCTTAATGGGAAGAATGATCACAAATAACTTAATGAACGCTGGCGTTTATGATGTTGTTAAAGAGGCATTCACCAATTTAGGATTAGACATTAATGAAATTGAACATAAAGAAACCGATGCCGGATTAGGAAATGGTGGTTTAGGCCGTCTAGCCGCATGTTTCATGGACAGTGTGGCTGCACTTGCACTACCAGTACATGGAAACTGTATCCGATACCGTTATGGATTCTTTAAACAAAAGATAGAAAATGGTTACCAAGTTGAATACCCAGACAGATGGTTAAAAGACATTCACGTGTGGGAAGTTAGAAGAGATGAAGAAGCGGTAGACATTCCATTTTATGGACATATCGAACTTCATGTCGATGAAAAAGGCAAGCTAACGGTTTATCATAAAAATGCTGAATACGTTAAGGCAGTTCCATATGATGTGCCTATCATCGGTTATAAGAATGAAGTTGTTAACACATTAAGACTATGGAGTGCTGAACCTAGTGATCGTTATGAAAACCAAGGTGGGACATTCGAATACCATAAGAAATTAAGACAAATCTCAGAAATGCTTTATCCAAACGATGAAACAGACGAAGGAAAAATCTTACGTCTTAAACAACAATACTTATTCTCATCCGCTGGGGTTAATGCGATTATTAGAAAACACAAGAAGTTATACGGAACACTAGAAAACTTAAGTGAAAAAGCAGTATTCCACATTAACGACACTCACCCAACCTTAATCATTCCTGAATTAATGCGTATTTTAGTGGATGAAGAAAACATGGAATGGGAAAAAGCATGGGAAATCACTAGACATTGTGTTGCCTATACTAACCATACCATTTTATCTGAAGCCCTTGAAAAATGGCCAATTCGCTTATTACAACCTTTATTACCAAGAATTTACACTATTACGGAAGAAATTAACCGTCGTTTTGAACTAGAGTTGAAAGCTAAGTTTGGTGATTACGCTAAACAAGTAGAAGAAATGTGCATCATTAAAAATGGAATGATTCATATGGCCAATCTAGCGATTGTTGGGTCATTCTCAGTTAACGGAGTTGCTCAACTTCACACAGATATCTTAAAAGGTATCGAAATGAAGACATTTAACGATTACTATCCAAACAAGTTTAACAACAAAACAAACGGTATTACACATCGTAGATGGGTATTACAATCCAATCCAGAGCTTGTTTCTATCTTAAAGGACACAATCGGAGAAGGTTGGATTAAAGATACTACAAAACTTGAGGGTTTATTGAAGTTTGTAGATGACAAGAGTATTCAAAAACGTTATGATGAAATGAAACTAGCTAGAAAACAAGCTTTGGCTAAGAAGATTTTCAAAGAACAAGGCGTTGAACTAGACCCAACTTCGATCTTTGATATCCAAGTTAAGCGTCTACATGAATACAAACGTCAATTAATGAATGCATTACATATCATGCATATCTATAATGAACTCAAAACAAATCCAGAAGTTAGAAACCACTTCCACCCACAAAGTTTTATCTTTGGTGCTAAAGCCGCTCCGACGTATTATTTTGCGAAGAAAGTTATCAAACTAATTAATACAATTGCTGATAAAGTAAATAATGATCCAGATACGAATAAGTTCTTAAAAGTTGTCTTCGTTGAAGATTATAATGTTACTTATGCAGAAACAATTATGCCAGCTGCTGACTTATCTGAACAAATCTCAACTGCTTCAAAAGAAGCATCAGGAACAGGCAACATGAAGTTCATGATGAATGGTGCAATCACCATTGGTACCCTAGATGGAGCGAACGTAGAAATTGCTGAATTAGTAGGCAATGATAACATCGTCATTTTCGGTATGAATGCAGAAGAAGTCACTTCATTAATGGCATCACATTCGTATAACCCATACGATTTATACGAAAAAGATCCGCACATCAAACGCATTTTAGACCAATTAACAAACGGTTTCTTCGACAATGTACCTAACCACGAGTTTGAAGAAATCAGAAGAAATCTATTAGAACGCGATACGTATTTCGTATTAAAAGATTTCCGTTCATACGTTATGGCACAAGCTAAGGCGAATAAGATGTATCAAAACCGTTCTGAGTGGTTGAAGAAATCCATCATTAACACAGCTAAATCCGGATTCTTCTCAACCGATAGAACGATGGAAGAATACAACAGAGACATCTGGCACTTAGAAAAAATCAAATAATTACATTAAAGACACTTTGAACTTATTTCAAGGTGTTTTTTTTACAAAAAAGAGCGATTATTCGCTCTTTAAGAATGTTTTTAAGTATTCGATAACGCCGTTTTCTGCATTGGTTAAAGGGGTAATATCGTCCGCGATTCTTTTTACTTCCTCTTGACCGTTTTTCATTGCAACCCCGTGGTTAACCAGTTCTAACATATCAATGTCATTCGCGCCATCACCAAAAGCAATCACTGACTCTGGATCGATACCAAAGTGTTGTCTTACCAGTTCTAGTGCTTCAGATTTTGAGGTTCGTTTTTGGTAAACTTCAAATATTGCATTTTTGGCATCTGAACCCCAATCGCGGTACATCAATAAGCCTTCTGTGTTGTTTTCAATAAATGTTTGAAAGGCTTCTTTGAACTTCGCACTGACGATAAACATCATCCCTGAAGGTTCAGGTAACCCTGGTTTCGTAAACTCCCCTTCAACGAAGAAAGTATCTTCATTTTGATGGTACAACCAATTTAAACGTTCAGTAGGTTTATACACATATAAGCCATTATCAACACTGTAGAAAGCTGTCACGATATGTTCTAAAGAGTATAAAAACAGATTATCGACAATGCGCTTTGGAATTCTCACCGCAACCTTCTTGAAGGAAGGATCCACTGGATTTTCAATGGCACCACCATTATCAGTAATAATTGGGGTATCTAATCCAAGTTCAGTGTAATAGTTATAGCACCCTCTAAAAGGTCTCCCGGTTGCAATCACTATCTTATGACCTAAAGCTTTTAACTCTTTCATGTAAGCAATGGTTTCTTTTGATAACTCACTTTTTTCATTGAGTAACGTGCCGTCTAAGTCGCACGCAATTAAGTACTTTTTCATTTAATCACCAAATCTATTATCGCATAATTATTATAAAAATGAAATAGAATGCTGTTGTTATCAAAGATAAGCCTTTATATTTAATTTCATTTAATGGTATAATGAACAAAGAAAGGTGGCGATTGTTTGAACATAAATAGTTTCTTTGAATTTAAGTTTGACATTGGTTATTTATTTGTGTTCTTATCAGGAATAGTATTTGGATTTCTGGTACTCGTTCTTTTGTACTTATATACACTATTAAAGACAATGCAATCCAAACGCTTTTACCGTAAAGCGGTTGAACCAGATATAGACGAAGAAGAGATTAAACTCTTAATAAAAGATGCCCAATCCTTATTTAAAGACAAAAAGGCACGCGATGAAAATGGGTTGTTTTTACACCTAAAAATGATTTCAACTGACCTAGCAAAAGACATTGCAACCAAGTTCTATCCGAATAGTAAATACCCATTATTGGAACTTACAATCGATGAGACTTTAATGCTTGGACATTATATTACTGATAGAGTCGATAAGATTATGAATGATTCAAGAATCTTGAAACTCTTAAGAAGAAGGACTCTTGCAAACCTAATGCAGATTTATTCTGTTAAGGCAACGGTTGAGGAATCTGCCATTGTCCAAACAGAGAAAAAATACAAAATTAGAAAACGTATTAGCGATATATTTAATGTCATTAACTTTGCAAGACCAGCCTATTGGATTAAAAAAATTACAGTAGACCAAATCACTCAACAATTCATCAACCGCATTTGTTTAGCGATTATTGGGATTGTTGGAGAGGAAACATATAAGATTTACAGCAAAAACGTCTTTGAAGTCGAAAAAACAATCGACGCTGGCGTTGAGAGCATATATGATGAGATTCGTGAAGAATCATCAATAGTAGAGGGTGAAGACCATGAGTCTATTTAATCGAAAACCAATTGAAATTATTCAAAGAAAAGATCAAACAGACTTTCAAATTCCACAGTTTGTTAAGATAGAAGGCTTAAAAAAAGACGGGTTAAAGAAATTCAAAACGACTGAATTTATCTCGCCTATTTTTGGTCTATCTGTTAAAGACGAGACTGTAGCGCCATTTATTGCTCGCAACACAGGAGACATTCGTAAACGTTATGATGCGTTTAGAAATAACCCAATGACTAATTTGGGTGAATACGCTGAGTTTAAGTCTATTATCGTTAAGAACCAAGATCGCAAACGAATCTTTGGTGAAGATGCGATTGTTGAAACCAAACGTAAATACGAAGATCCAAGAACTAAAGAAGTTGAACTTGAAGTACCGTTTGTTAAAAAGAAAGCGGTTGAGTCCTTCCAAGACTTACCTAAATCTGTGGAAACTTTTAGACCTGAGAAAGTGGTTGTTTCCGATTTTAATTTTGAAGAACCTGTAACTGAAGTGGTTGAGCAACCTAAAGTCGAAACGTTTAAGAAAACAGATAATCTCTTTAATCGTTTTGAAAAAGAACCTAACCCATTTACGGATGATGAGTTTTTATTTGAAAGACCAAAACCTCAAGCTGAAATTGAAACAGTTAAAAAAGAGTTCATCAAAGAACCTAGTAAACCAACGATTGTATTCAAGAAAGAAAAACCTTATATATACCCATCTGTATCAATGTTCTCTAAAGTCAATCGTGATCAAAATGCCAGACCAGAATGGTTGATTAAACAAGAAGAGGTTGTCAATGAAACCTTAATGCAGTTTAATGTTCCAGGTAAAGTTAAAAACATTACCAAAGGGCCTACCGTAACCCGTCATGAGATTGAACTCGAACCAGGGGTAAACGTCAAAGAAGTGGGTAGAATCAAAGATAATCTTATGATGAACCTTGCAGCTAAATCTTTACGTATTGAAGCACCAATTCCAGGTAAACCATATGTCGGATTAGAAATTCCTAACGTTGTCCCTGAAATGGTTGCTTTTGGTAATGTAATTGATGATAAGGAATTTTTGGAAGACAAATCCCATCCACTTAAGATTGCTTTAGGTGTGGATATTGATGGTAAAAACATTTACGCTGATATCGCCAAGATGCCTCACGGATTAATCGCCGGTGCAACCAACAGTGGTAAGAGCGTCTGTGTTAATACAATCATCGTCTCTCTACTTATGAAGAATAGTCCTGATGACGTTAAGTTCATCTTAATTGATCCTAAGATGGTTGAACTAACTCTTTATAACGACTTGCCTCACCTAGTGACGCCAGTCATCAACGATCCTAAAATGGCTTCTACAGCCCTCTCTTGGGCAGTAGAAGAAATGGACAGACGTTTCATGACTTTCTCTACCAATCGTGTAAAAGACATCAATGGATTCAATGAGAAAGCCAAGCTAGATCCTGAACTGACAAAGATGCCTTTCATCATTATTGTGATTGATGAATTAGCTGACTTAATGATGGTTTCTGCTAATGATGTTGAAGAAGCTATCCAACGTCTGACTCAAAAAGCAAGAGCTGCTGGTATTCACGTATTAGTAGCAACCCAAAGACCAACAACCGACGTTGTCAAAGGGACCATTAAAGCGAATATCCCAACCAGAATCGCCTTTAGAGTGGCTTCATTCGTAGATTCCAATGTTATTTTAGATGGTGCCGGGGCTGAAACACTTCTCGGTAAAGGGGATATGCTTCTAAAAGAGACAGAAAGACCTGTGCGTCTTCAAGGCGCTTTTGTAAGAGATTCTGAAATCGAAAAGATTACAGATTTTATTCGCGCTCAAATGGGACCTGATTACTTATTTGATCATGAATCATTAAGAACGTATAGTATTAAGAAAGACACACAAGCTTCGGATGATTTATTATATCCAGTCGCACAGTATGTCGTAAGAGAAAACAGTGCATCGATTAACAGTATTCAAAAAGAATTCTCAATTGGTTTTAATCGTGCACAACGTATTGTAGAATTATTAGAAGAAATGAATGTTGTCTCTAAGAATGAGGGAACAAAACCTCGTCAGGTGTTAGTGACAATGGCAGAATTGGAAAATATGTTATGAAAATAAAAGATATTATTACCGCATTAGAAACAGGAGAAAATCAAGAATTAGCACTTAAAAGCCTAAAACAAAAAAGGCTTTTTAAGTGGTTATCTTTAGCGATTGTTAGCGCAATCGTCACTGGCCTTAGTTTAGTATATCTTGTAAGAGCTGAAAGAGCCTTCTCCTCACAAAATCAAAAGATTTTATTGGTGATTCTAAGTGGACTATTACTTTTAGTATCCATAACTTGTGTTACGTTACTAGATAAAGAAAAAGCCAATTTAAAGATCTCATATAGCCGTTTTAAGTTTGCTGATTTATTTACTTTTATCGCTATTAGTGTCCTAATTATTTTTCACGTCACCACCTATTATTTTGTCACAGCAGAAGTCAATCAATCTTCTATGCATCCAACCCTAAATGATAGCGACCGCTTAATCGTATTTCAGTTTAACTATACCCCACATCGCAATGACATCGCCGTAATTTATATGAACGAGGAAAATTATGAGGGCGGGGATAACACCCATTATGTTAAGCGAGTTGTTGGGCTACCTGGTGACACCATCACAATTAACGGGGCAAATGACTTAATTATCAATGGCACAGTCGTTCAAAATGTTCCTAACAACTATGCGACTGCATTATTAGAAATCATTACATCGATGGAAGAACAAATTATCCCTGAAGGGTATTACTTTGTACTAGGAGATAACACGGCTAACTCACATGATTCAAGAACCATTGGGTTTATCCATGAAGAAGACATATTGGCAAAAGTAATTTTTAGGTTCTATCCAGATTTCGGAGGTGTCAAATGAAACAAGTACAGTGGTTTCCAGGACACATGGTCAAAGCCTTAAGAGAAATTAAGGCCAATTTAAAACTAGTTGATATCGTATTCATTTTAGTTGATGCAAGACTTCCAGAATCGTCAATGAATCCTAAAATTTTAGACATTATCGAAAAGAAACCAGCTCTAATCCTATTTAATAAGTCAAGTTTAGCAGATCAAAAAGAACTGGATAAATGGTTGAGCTTTTATGCAAACAAAGGATTGGTTGGATTAAAGATTGACGCGATTACGGGAAAAAACATTCAAAAACTTCGCCAAACTACCGATTTGATTCTGAAAGATAAAATCGAAAAAGAGCGCAGTAAAGGCATTTTACCTCGAGCGATTAGGACGATGATTATTGGAATTCCTAATGTGGGGAAATCCACTTTAATTAATACATTATCCAAACGTAAAGCAACTAAGACAGGCAACCTACCTGGCGTTACCAAATCTCAACAGTGGGTTAAAATCAGCAATGACTTTGAACTACTAGATACCCCAGGGGTATTGTGGCCTAAATTTGATGATGAAAAAACAGGCTATCACTTAGCATTAAGTGGTGCAATTAAAGATACGATTTTACCTTCAGATGCGGTTTGCTTATACGCTCATAATTTCTTAAAGACTTATTACCTTGAAGCTTATAAAGCAAGATACAATTTAACAGATGTGGATGATTTCGTTCAAACACTGGATGCGATCGGTAGAAAACGTGGTGCCTTAATGAAAGGTAACGAGGTTAACTACGATTTAGTTTATGATCTATTGCTTAAAGATTTAAGAGAAGGTCAATTTGGAGGGGTTACTTTTGACAGATTTCAATCTATATGAGTATGAAGAATCCCTTTATCAACAAGGGGTTACTTATATTGCTGGTACCGATGAAGCTGGCAGGGGCCCACTGGCTGGTCCAGTAGTCGCCTGTGCAGTCATCTTAAAAAAAGGTGAACGAATTATTGGTGTTGATGATTCTAAGAAATTAACCGATAAAAAAAGACGTGCGTTAATTCCTGAAATTAAGAAAAAAGCTTTAGCTATTGGGATTGCCGTTGTCTCTCCTCAAGAAATTGATCTTATTAATATATATAGGGCTTCAAAAGAAGCAATGATATCAGCAATTAAAAGTCTTGAAATCAAACCAGACTATATTCTTGCAGATGCAATGATGCTTGAAGAAGAGTTAATGATTCCTACCTTATCTATCATAAAAGGCGATCAAAAGAGTGCTTCGATTGCAGCCGCATCCATCATCGCGAAAGTGACCCGAGATGATTACATGATTATGATGGACGAATACTACCCTCAGTATGGGTTTAAAAAACACATGGGGTATCCGACCAAATCACACATTGAAGCTATTCATAAACATGGCATTACGCCAATTCATCGTAAGAGTTACGAACCGATTAAATCACTATTATTAAATAACAAACTCACAAAATAAAAAAACCTCTTGGAATCATTTAGGCATCATAACCTGAATCCAAGAGGTTTTTTATTGTGAAAATACGCCTTAAATAAATAAAGGAAAAATGGGGAAAAAAACATATATATTATATAACAATATATATTAAAAGCCTTCGTGACTTTTAACTTGACATGCGAAAACTCGATATATATAATTATAGAAAGTGAAAGAAGTGGATTAAATGAAAACTGTTATCATTGTAGAATCACCAGCTAAAACACGTACCATCCAACAATATTTAGGAGACTCTTATATTGTTGATGCTTCAGTAGGTCACATTAGAGAACTTAGTAAGCAAGGTAAAGGTGGTTTAGGGATAGATGTAGAAAACGGATTTAAAGCTACCTATAAAGTAGACAAAAAACACCAAACAATCGTTAAGGAATTAATCAAAAAGACCAAAGGCAACAGAGTATTGCTTGCAACCGACCCGGATAGAGAAGGGGAAGCTATTGCATGGCACTTAGCAGATGTATTAGGACTGGATTTAGAAGATCAAAACCGAATCACTTTTAATGAAGTTACCAAACAAGCGGTTACTGAGGCAATTCAGAACCCAACTACCATCAATATGAACCTTGTGAAATCACAAGAAACAAGACGTATTTTGGACCGTATCATTGGCTTTAAGTTATCGCCACTGCTTCAAAGAAAAATAAAGTCCAAATCTGCAGGTAGAGTTCAAAGTGTTGCACTCAAAATGATTGTAGATTTAGAAAAAGAAATAGAAGCTTTTATTCCGGAACCTTATTATTTATTAAAGGCTGTGTTCCCTAAATTTATCGCAGAACACTCATTAAATAAGAATAAAGGCATTTCAAGTGAGGCAAAACTTAATGAAATCTTATCCCACATCGATGGGCCTTTTACTGTAGATGAAGTGATTTATCGTAAGAGAACACGTCCAGCAGGGCTACCATACGTAACTTCAACTTTCCAACAAGATGGCATTAACCGCCTTGGAATGTCCGCCGCACAAGTGATGAAACATGCTCAAGACTTATATGAAGGTATCGAAATCAATAAAGAAATCACAGGGTTAATCACCTATATGAGAACCGACTCAAACCGTTTAAACGTGCAATTTGTCAATGATACAATGAAGTTTATTGAAAAAGAATATGGCAAAGAATACGTCGGTAAAGTCAAATTTAAACAAAAAGAAAACGCTCAAGACGCGCATGAAGCCATTAGACCAACATCCATAGAAAGAACACCTGAATCACTTAAATCATACTTGTCAGATGCGCAATATAAAGTCTATGAATTAATCTACAAGCGTACGATTCAATCTTTGATGGCCGATGCCATTTATGATGAACAACAAATTGTTCTATCTAACCATGGTGAGACTTTCACTTATGGTGGATCAAAACTCCATTTCCTTGGATATCATAAGGCAACCCCTGACTACAAAGAAAAACTAGATACGTTCATTGAAATTGAACCTAATACAGAGATTACCGCAGTATCTCTTGATCATGAACTTCTTTATACTAAGCCAAAAGCCAGATATACAGAAGCGACCCTTATTAAAGATTTAGAAGAGTTTGGTATTGGTAGACCATCCACGTATGCTGAAACCAACCGTACATTATTAGCAAGAAAATATGTTGAGAAAAAACAAAAAGCACTTGTTCCAACCGACCAAGGCAAACTAACCTCAGAACAATTGGATTTATTCTTCTCTAGTATAATTAATACAAGTTATACTAAGAAGATGGAAGAAGTATTGGATGAAATATCCATGGGAGAATACAAGAGCGATGAGTTCTTACAAGAGTTTTATCACAAATTCATAAAGATGGTTGATAAAGCCGATTCTGAAATGATCAAATCACAACCTACCCTTGCTGGTAAAGACTGTCCACTTTGCGGGGCACCGCTTGTAATTCGTCAATGGAAAAAAGGCGAATTCATTGGATGTTCTAATTTCCCTAAATGTAAACACACAGAAAATATTGAAGTTAAAGGCACCGAACTAGAAGAATAGTCGGTGTTTTTTCTATCTAGACAATACCTAATTGTGTAGATATAAGCCGTATCTTTTGATTTTTCATACGTATAAAACTATAATTAAGCTATATAGGAGGCTTTTCATGAAAACATTTAAACACTCACCAATTACTGTATTAGGTACAGTTAAAAAAACACACGAAGTTGCACCGAACTTTAGCGCACTAAACACAAACTTAGAAATGGTTTCTTTAGATTCATTCAAACAAAAATACGTTGTTTTAAACGTGGTACCATCTTTGGATACTGGGGTATGTTCACTTCAAACGAGAACCATTAACGAACAACTTGCTTCATATAAAGATATGGTTGTCCTAACCATTTCAAACGACTTACCATTTGCTCAAAAGAGATGGTGTGGGGCAGAAGGATTAGACAATATCATCACATTATCTGACCACAGAAACCTAGATTTCGCGATGAAATATGGGGTATTAATCGAAGAACTAAGACTGCTTGCAAGAAGTGTATTCGTACTAAATGAGAAAAGAGAAATTGTTTACTTAGAGTATCTAGACGAAATGAGTGAACATCCAAATTATGAGAATCTTTTCAATTTCTTAAACAATTTGAAGTAAAATGAAACAGGGCAATAGGATTTGCCCTTTTTTTGACTTCAGTAGTATTAAAATAGCCCCTTTATGTTATAATATTTTTTAGGAGTTGAGCGTATGGGATTTTTTAAAAATATATTTTCTAAAAAGAAAAACGAAAAATACACTTTAGGTCTACACAAGTCTAGAGAAACACTTGGTAGCCTAAGAAAACTATTACAATCTAACCCAACCATAGATGAAGATTTTTTCATGGAATTGGAAGAAATATTTATCCAAGCTGACATTGGGGTAGAAACCGTCTTAGACTTTATGGATACCTTAAGAAAAGTTATTAAAACCAAACAAATCGTTGAACCTAAGGATCTTGAAGAAACCATCGTAGACGAGCTTTTTAATGTTTACTTACAAGATGAAATTGTGATCGCTGATTTAAACTATGAACCAGGCGAACTAAACGTTTATTTATTTGTTGGGGTTAATGGGGTAGGTAAGACAACTTCCATTGGTAAATTGGCTTATCAACTCAAAAACGATAAGAAGAAAGTATTGGTTGTTGCCGGTGACACCTTTAGAGCTGGTGCGATTGAACAACTTAATGTTTGGGCAAAACGTGCAGGGGTGGATTTTTTTGGTAAAGCCCCAGGAACAGATCCTTCTAGTGTTATATATGATGCACTGGTTAAAGCTAAAAAGGAACACTATGATGTGGTGTTATGTGATACAGCAGGACGCCTTCAAAACAAAACCAACTTAATGGCTGAACTTTCAAAAATGCGAAGAGTCATTGAAAGAGAAGTTTCTGGTGGACCAAAAGAAACATTACTAGTTATTGATGCAACCACAGGTCAAAACGGATTAAAACAAGCAGAAGTATTTAATGAATCTACTCAGGTTACTGGGGTTATTTTAACTAAGCTTGACGGGTCTGCTAAAGGTGGAATTGTACTAGCGATTAGACATTTATATAAACTACCAATCAAATACGTTGGTTTAGGTGAAAAAATAGAAGACTTAGTACTCTTTGATATCGAAGATTACATATATGGATTATTCAGAGATTTCTTCGGAGACTAGCATGGATACACTTGATAAGAATGAACGATTAAACCAATTGTTCCAACTATATGGGTGCCTCCTAACCGAAAAACAAAGAGATTACTTTGTCGCATACTATGTGAATGACTACTCTTTTGCTGAAATTGCAGAAGACTATCAAGTCAGTAGAAATGCAGTGTTTGATCAACTGAAGAAAGCAAGCGAACACTTAGAAAACTATGAAATAACCTTAAAACTATTAGAGAAAAAACAGCTCAGAATGAAACTGATTGAGAACTATCTAGAATCACACGATGAATCATGGATACTTAAACTTAGAGAAATGGATGATAATTAATGGCATTTGACAGCTTAAGCAGTCGCCTGCAGATGGCTATGCGCCGTATCACAGGCAAAGGAAAACTTAATGAAACAGACATCGATGAGATGATGAGAGAAGTTAGACTCTCCTTATTAGAAGCCGATGTTAACTTAAAAGTAATTAGACAATTTACAAACAATGTTAAAGAAAAAGCACTGGGTCAAAAAATACTATCTGGGTTAAATCCTGGGCAACAAGTCGTTAAAATCGTATTTGACGAACTCAAACGTATTATGGGAGATGAAACAGAAGGTATTTCATATAAAGTCAATGGAATGACCGTTATTATGACCGTTGGGTTACAAGGGTCAGGGAAAACCACTGCCATTGGTAAAATGGGTGCTTTCATTCGTAAAACTGAGAAGAAAAAAGTGATGTTTATTGCTGCTGACATATACCGTCCAGCCGCGATTGACCAATTGGTAACACTAGGTAAACAATTGGATATATTTGTTTATGAAGAAGGCTTAATCAAGGCTCAAACCATTGTTAAAAACGGGTTAAAACATGCTCAAGCCAATCAGTTTGATGTCGTTATTATCGATACCGCAGGTAGACTCAATATCGATAAAGAAATGATGCAAGAACTCATCGATGTCAAAGAAATTGCCAAACCAGATGAAATCTTACTAACTGTCGATGCGATGACTGGTCAAGTCGCAGCGAGTGTTGCTCAAAGCTTCCATGAACAGCTAAATACAACCGGTGCCATCATAACCAAACTGGATGGGGATACCCGCGGGGGTGCCGCCTTATCCATTAGAGAAATCTCACAAATTCCGATTAAGTTTGCCTCAAACGGTGAAAAGATGGATGCCTTTGAAGTCTTCCACCCTGAACGCATGGCAAGCCGTATTTTGGGTATGGGAGATATGCTTACCTTAATTGAATCCGCAACCCAAAACATCGATGAAGATGAAGCCATGGGAATGATGGAAAAACTCATGAGTGGTACTTACAACTATAACGATTTACTCAAACAGTTTAAGATGATTAAACGCATGGGTAGCATTTCTAAAATCTTAGGATTTATCCCAGGAATGGGCAAATATAAAGAAGCCATCAATAATGTCGATGACAAACAGTTTGAAAAAATGAGCGTCTTAATTCATTCAATGACCGAAGAAGAAAGACGTAATCCGAAACTGGTGGACGATTCAAGCAGAAGACGTTCAAGAATCGCGAAAGGTGCTGGGATGGAAGTCTCAGATCTAAACCGTTTAAGACAAGCGCTTGATCAACAAAAAGCCATGGCTAAACAAATGAGCAAGATGAATGAAAAAGATTTATCTAGCATTCAATCAAACCCAACTAAACTTATGCCTCAACAAAAAGTAAAAAAAGGTAAAGGTAAAAATAAAGGCCAGTTCAGATTCTAAGGTTAACTGGCCTTTTTCCTTAGTTATCCACAAATATGGTGGAAAACTATTGCAGTTTTGTGTGTTAAAATACATGTGAAGGAGTGTAATTTTATGGAAAAACTCATTTTAATTGATGGGAACTCTTTGTTTTTTAGAGCCTATTATGCAACAGCCTATCTAGGAACTGCTAACTTAATGAAAAATAGCCAAGGCGTATACACAAACGCACTTTTTGGCTTTGTAAATATGATAGATAAAATTATCGATCAACCTTATACGCACGCTTTAATCGCTTTTGATACGAAAGAAAAGACTAAACGTCACCTTTCTTACGATGCCTATAAGGCAGGAAGACCCCCAATGCCAGAAGAAATGGCACAACAAATCCCGCTCATTCATTCTTATTTAAAGTATTTAAATCTTAAAGATGAATCCTTAGCAGGTTATGAAGCCGATGACATCATTGGAACCCTTTCAAGACTTGCCTCTGAGAATGGGTATGAAGTTTCAATCTATTCATCCGATAAAGACTTACTTCAACTTATCAACGATAAAGTCACCGTACACCTTCTTAAAAAAGGCGTTACGGATATTGAATCGATGAATCCAAAAACATTCTATGACAAATATGAACTTCATCATACCCAAATGATTGATTTAAAAGCTTTAATGGGCGATCCATCTGACAATATTCCAGGTGTTCCTGGCGTAGGTGAGAAGACGGCCATTAAACTACTTAAAGAGTATGAAACACTTGAAAACCTATTGGCACATAAAACAGAAATTAAGGGTAAACTAGGCGAACGCCTTATTGAACATGAACAACTCGCGATAATGTCTAAAGAACTTGCGACGATTGATTTATATGTCCCTCTTGATTTCACATTAGAAGACACCATTAAAAAACCAGTTAGAACAGAAGACCTTATCGGTTTTTATAACGAAATGGATCTCCACCAATTCATTAAACGTATTGATAAAAAAGACACAGCGGTAGACACGTTTACCTATAAAGTGTTAAAAGACCACGATGAAATCTCTAACATACTCAAACCTAATTTGGCCATCCATATTGAGTTTAGCGATTATAACTATCATAATTCAGACATATTAGGATTCGGTTTATCAGATGGAACCAATCATTATTATATTCATAAAGATGATGCTTTGGCTTCAATTGATTTCCAACTTTACTTATCTGATCCATTCACTGAAAAATATACCTATGACTCAAAAGCGTTTAGAGTCGCATTGAAATGGTTAGGTTATGACTTAAGAGGCGTTAAGTTTGACCTACTGTTGGCGGCTTATTTAATTAATCAAAAAATCGCCAAAGATGATTTCAAAGTCATTTGTATGGCATTTAACTATAATCAAATTGACTATGATGACAATATTTATGGCAGAGGTGCTAAAAAAGGTATTCCTAATGAAGACATCTATCAAACACATATCGCAAAAAAAGCGAAAGCCATCTTTGACTTAAGAGCACCTTTATTAGATGAACTAAAAGCATACGATCAATTATCACTATTTTATGATATTGAAATGCCTTTATCGATTGTTTTAGCGGATATGGAATATACAGGCGTTAAAGTCGATCAAGAAGAACTTAACCGTCAAAAAGAATCACTTAAGAGTCGTATAACCGAACTAGAGAAAAAAATCTATGAATCATCAGGCAAAGAATTCAACATTTCTAGCCCTAAACAACTAGCAGAGGTATTGTTTGTCGATTTGAACCTAGAACCGTCTAAAAAGACCAAAACAAAGAGTTTATCGACCAATGTTGAAGTCCTTAACACATTAAAAGATAAACACCCAGTCGTTGAACTTATTTTGGAGTACCGTCAACTCTCTAAACTATATTCAACTTACATTGAAGGCTTAGAGAAATCTATATTCTCTGACTCTAAAGTTCATACCATTTATGCTCAAGCCTTAACTGCAACCGGAAGATTGAGCTCAATTGAACCTAACTTACAAAATATCCCAATTAGAACAGAAGAAGGCAGAGAAATCAGAAAGCTGTTTGTTCCTTCTAAAAAAGACTACCAGTTACTGGGTGCCGACTACTCACAAATTGAATTAAGAGTACTAGCCCATATGGGAGAAGTCAAAAACCTCATTGAAAACTTTAATTCGAATAAAGACGTTCATAGTCAAACCGCACTAGAAGTATTTGGGTCTGCCTCAAAAGAAGACAGACGTAAAGCCAAAGCTGTAAACTTTGGAATCATTTATGGGATTGGCGCTTGGAGTCTGTCAGAAGACATTGGGGTTACCCCAAGAGAAGCCCAAGCTTACATCGACAAGTACTTAGATTTCTATCCTGAAATCAAAACTTATATGGATTCAGTCATCACAGAAGCAAGTTCTTTAGGCTATGTGAAAACCTTATTCAACCGAAGACGTTACATCGAAGAGATTAAGAGTCCAATTTATGCCGTTAGAGAATTTGGCAAACGTACCGCGATGAACGCCCCTATTCAAGGTTCAGCGGCCGATATTATCAAGATTGCGATGATAGATTTACATCGTTATATCGAAACCAACAAACTTAAATCAAGATTATTACTTCAAGTCCATGACGAACTCATTCTTGAAGTACCTGAAACAGAAATGACACTCATGAATCAAATGGTCCCAGAGGTTATGAGTAAAGCAGTTAAACTGAAAGTTAAACTAGAGACGTCTTGTGATACAGGCGAAAACTGGTTTATGTTAAAGTGATATGCCAGAACTTCCTGAAGTCGAAACGGTCAAAGAGACCCTAAAAAGACAATTACTGGGACTGACAATTGAGAAAATAGACATTTTCTATGACAAAATGATGACACCTGAAGTAGCGAGTAAGCTCATTGGACAAACGTTTTTGGATATTGACCGATTAGGTAAGTATCTAATATTCAACTTTGAAGACGTGGATTTAATTAGTCACCTCCGTATGGAAGGTCGCTATTTCCTTAAATACGATGAGCCAATCTCAAAACATGAACACATTATTTTTCATCTGTCTAACAAACAAACCTTAAGATACCACGACACACGTAAGTTTGGGACATTTGACTTAAGAGAAACATCGGAAACCTTCACAACCAAACCCCTGAATGGGCTTGGTAAAGAACCTTTCAAAATGGATCCGAATGCATTTTACTTAACCCTACAAAAGATCAATAGACCAATTAAATCTGTCCTCCTTGATCAAAAAATCATTGCAGGTATTGGAAACATCTATGCAGATGAAATCTTATTCAGTGCACATGTTAGACCCAACCGATTAGCCAATCAAGTCTTGAAACATGAAGCCCACTGGATGATTGAACGTGGCATTGGTATTTTACAAACTGCCATCGAAGCGGGTGGAACGACCATTCGTACTTATGTATCATCCTTAGGGGTAACAGGCAGATTTCAACAAACACTAATGGTTCATCAACGTAAAAATGAACAGTGCTATATTTGTGGAGATGTCATTAAAAAGATGGTTGTTAATGGCCGATCAAGTTTTTATTGTGAAACATGTCAAAATTAAGGTGATACTATGAAAACACTTTGTATTACAGGTGGGATTGCCAGCGGGAAATCCCTTGTCAGTCAGTACCTAAAAAGTTTAGGATATACACTGATTGATTCAGATGTGATTACTCATGAACTTTTACTAAAAGAATCGGTTTTAAAAGAGATTAATGTTTTTTTTCCAAGCGCTTTTGTGGCAGGATCATTAGATAAAAAGAAGCTTGCTGACATCATATTTTCTGACAAAGAGGCTAAAAAGCACCTTGATGATATTATGCACCAAAAGGTTTACGAAGCCATTTTTACAGAACTTAAAAAACATAAGCATGAACAGATTGTAGTCATTGATGTTCCATTGGTGTATGAAACCAATAAACAAGACCTCTTTGATTATGTTTTATTGGTTTATGTCGATTATGAAACACAGCTAAATAGACTTATGAGTAGAAACCAATACACAAAACAAGAAGCCAAAAACCGTATTCTATCTCAAAGTTCTTTAGAAGAAAAAGTTAAGAAAGCAACTTTTGTTGTAGACAACCGCTACACGATTACAGATACGTATAACCAAGTGAATGACATACTGAAAATCATACTAAAGGAAGTGTAATTATGCCAATTTATCGTACACAAGACAGTCATAAAGATCCTAAACTTCAAACACGTTGGTATCAAAATGACTACAAAGAAGCTTCTAACGCCATGATAACGATTGTTAGAAACTTTGGGTTTGAACTCACTCATCAAGATGATACTTATGGAGAGTTCGTCTTCATTAAGAAAGATAGTGTTTTAGATGTAAAAATTGTATCTTTACAACGCAAGCAAACCGCGATTGATTTTACTTTAAATATCAAGAACATGTTTGATTTTGGTAGAGGTAAAAGCGTTATTTATGAGCTTTATCAACGCCTAGAAAAATCACTATCGGAAAAAAGTTTTATATAAGAATGGGGTGCACACATGAAATCTAAATCATTTTGGGTCATCGGTAGTGGCGCACTATCTATGGATGACCTTTCTACTGTTACTTTACTTTATCAACCGATCATAGGTTCGGATGCGTATGGTATATACCAAACATTCATCCATTTCTTGGATTGTAAGACCTATCAATCCGATATTTATCAAGTACGTTTTTTAATGGACTTATTAAACCTTAAAGAAAAAGAACTTATTGAAGCAATCAATAAATTAGAAGCCATAGGCCTACTAAGTACATACATCAAAGATGATTTATACATGTATCGGTTATCATTGCCTTTAAGTCCTAGACAGTTTTTTCTAGATGGTATTTTAGGCAGTTTTCTAAGAAGCGAAATCGGAGAAGAAAACTTTAAGATTCTTTTCAACCGCTATGCTTTTAAAGAAGTAAGTCGTGAAGGTTACACGAATGTCACGAAGACATTTGACCAAGTATATCAAGTTAATTTTCCATCTAAATTAGATACCAATGCCTTTATTCTAGATCGAAAAAATGGGAAAGGCGTCATCATAAATACAGATTTTGACTTTGAAAGTTTTTATAAGCTATTACCAGTTAGACTTCAAAAGAAGCGTTTGTTTACTAAACGAATCATCTCACAAATCGCATCCATTCATTTTGTCTATGGGCTGAATAGTGATCAACTCATTGATGTGTTATCACAAGCTTATGACGAATCACACGCAAGTTTATTCTATGAACGTATTGGGTTATATGCGACACAATATTTTGAGAAAAATCAAAGCGCTCTTGAGATTGAGATTAAACAAGAGTCACTAGACCGTCCAATCTTAAGTGAGTTTACACCACAAGAAATCATTCAAACCTACGCACCGAAAATGACTAATTTATCGTTCGCTTTACAAACAATAAGACAGTTTGTTGAGAGAAATGCTGTAGATATTGGTGTAATTAACGCAGTCATTATCATTTGTTTACGCATTAAAGAAGACTTACCAAATCTAACCTATTTGGAAAAAGTATTAAACACCCTCTTACAAAAAGGCATCACTACAGAAACCTTAGCGTATGAGTATATCATGAAAGAAGAACCTAAACGCAAACCTACCTATTCTAAACAAAAAGTTGAACGATTTGTACCTGAATGGATGGATGAGTTTGAAGCGTTATTAGAGGAGTAAGTTTATGCCTGATTATAAAAGCATGCGTGACGAAATTAAAGCATTCCCTGAAACAAAAGACTTGGTCGTTGAAGACCATGAACTTTTAACTGTGCTTCAGTATATCGAATTGAAAAAAGCATTTGATCCAAAAGATTTCAATGAGAAGTTTGAACCGTATCTTGAAAAAGAACCTTATATTCACATTACGTATCGTGTGTCTGAGGCCTACAGAAACTATCAAATCAAGAAAGATAAATTGAATCAAATTGATACATTTTATCATAATGATTACTTAATTGATGCGAAGTTAGAGGATTTTATGACTTATAACGACGAACGCAAGAAAGTCTATGAGGTTGCCAAAACCTTTTGTGAAACATTCCAAAAAGGCGTGTTCATCAAAGGACTTTACTTATATGGAAAATACAGAACTGGAAAAACCTTCTTACTATCTGCCATCTGTAATCAATTGATTGACAAGGATGCACAAATTGTATTCACTTATTTCCCTGATTTGGTTAGAAGTATGAAAGCTGCCATTGGTGACCGTACGTTAGAAGAAAAAATCAAGCATTTAAAAACGTGTGACCTACTTGTATTAGACGATGTCGGTGGGGAGTATATGACTGCTTGGTTTAGAGATGAAGTGTTTGGACCAATCTTACAGTATAGATTACAAATGGGCTTACCATTATTGGTCTCATCCAACTATAAGTTATCCGCCTTACATACGCTCTTATCAGACACTAAGGATGATGTCGATAAAGTGAAGTCAATGCGTATTTTAACAAGAATTAAAGAACTGACTCAAGAAATTGAATTATCACAAGAACGTTACGATAGAAATTAACTTGACAGTTTAGTTTATAGTGTTATAATAAAGAATGAAAAGCGAAGAATAGGCCAAGATTTCTATCAAAAAAGCGATGTAGGATGGTGAAAGCTACAAACAATAGAAGTTACTCCCTAGAAGCTGCCTGTGAAAACAGATGCCGTATACACTGCGTTAAAGTGATTGAGTGCTAGGGCAACCTAGAACTAAGGTGGTACCGCGATTATGTCGTCCTTAGCTTATATTAGCTATGGACTTTTTTTTATCATTTAGGAGGATTTATATGAAATTGACATTACCAGATTTAAAAGTATTAGAAGTGGAAAAAGGCAAATCTCCAAGAGAAATTGCTAAAGACATTTCAATTAGTTTAATGAAAAAGGCGATTGCTGCGATGTATGAAGGCAGAATCATTGAGCTTGATACGCCTATTTTTGAAGACGGATCGTTTAAACTTATCACAAAAGAAGATGCTGAAGCCTTCTCAATTTTGAACCATTCAACGGCACATTTACTCGCACAAGCGGTTAAATCCATTTACCCACAAGCATGTTTTGGTGTTGGCCCATCGATTGAAGAAGGGTTTTACTATGACATTGATTTAGGGGATGTTAAATTTACGGATGAGATGTTACCGATGATCGAACAAAAAATGGTTGAATTATCTAAACATGGTGACGACATTAAAGGCAGAGAAGTTTCTTATGAAGAAGCTAAGAAAATCTTTGCGCATGACCCATATAAACTCGAATTAATTGAAGGCCTAAAAGATGAAAAAATCAGTGTTTATCAACAAGGTGATTTCATCGATTTATGCCGTGGTGGACATGTATCTAACACCAAAGAAATTAAACATTTCAAGCTATTAAGCTTAGCAGGTGCCTATTGGAGAGGTAACTCAGACAATAAAATGCTCCAACGTGTTTATGGGGTTTCATTCTTCTCCAAGGAAGCCTTAGATAGCCACCTTCAAATCTTAGAAGAACGTAAACAAAGAGACCACCGCAAACTTGGTAAAGAACTTGGATTATTCATGTTAACCAAAGAAGCTGGTTCAGGATTGGCGTTTTGGTTAAAGAATGGTGCAACCCTAAGAAGAATCATCGAAAGATACATTACAGATAAAGAAATCAGTTTAGGGTATGAACATGTCTACACACCAATTATGGCTAATGTCGATTTATATAAAACAAGTGGTCACTGGGATCACTACCAAGATTCAATGTTCCCACCTATGGACATGGGCGATGGTGAATCTCTAGTACTTAGACCGATGAACTGCCCACACCACATGTTAATATTCAAAAATGAAATTCACTCATATAAAGAACTTCCAATCCGAATTGCCGAACTTGGCATGATGCACAGATATGAAAAATCCGGAGCACTTTCTGGGTTACAACGCGTAAGAGAAATGACTCTAAACGATGCACATATCTTTGTTAGACAAGACCAAATTAAAGATGAGTTCAAACGTACTTTAGACTTACTATTTGATGTATATAAAGATTTTAACATTACCGATTACAAACTAAGACTTTCTTACCGTGATCCAGAAAATAAAGAAAAATACTTTGACGATGATCAAATGTGGAATGAAGCTCAACAGGCGCTTAAAGACGTTATGGACGACTTCGGTATGCCATACTTTGAAGCAATCGGTGAAGCTGCATTCTACGGACCAAAACTAGACGTTCAAGTCAAAACTGCACTGGGCAATGAAGAAACCTTATCTACTATCCAAATTGACTTCTTATTGCCAAGAAGATTTGAACTTACTTATGTAGGCGAAGATGGTAAGAATGACCAAGTACCAGTTGTAATCCACAGAGGTATCGTATCAACTATGGAACGTTTTGTCGCTTACTTAACTGAAGAATATAAAGGCGCATTCCCACTTTGGCTTGCACCAACCCAAATTAAAGTCATTCCAGTTAACTTAAACTATCATCAAGACTATGCAGTAGAAGTGAAAAACCACTTACAAAAGATGGGCATCCGTGTAGAACTTGATTTAAGAAATGAAAAACTGGGTTATAAGATTAGAGAAGCTCAAACCAAGAAGATTCCTTATCAACTTGTTATTGGAGACAATGAAGTTGCTAATAAATCTGTCACTTACCGTCAATATGGCAGTGAGTCACAAACGAATCTGTCTTTAGAAGCCTTCATCGAATACATTAATCAGTCAGTTATTGACAAAAAGTAATTAATTTTACTTAACGATATAGGTTCCATATCGACTTATCCATTTGGATAAAGATTCTTTTGGAACCTATTTTTATTCATCTTAGAAATCAAACTATCTAAAGTTATGATTTGAAATGAATTTGAATGATTAATAATGATATAATAAACTAAATAAGTTTAGAGGAAACCAAATGAAAGACTTTAGAGCTATTTTAACGTCAATTGAAAAGCATAAAGACTTAATCGAAGATATCAAATCCGGTATCTATTTTTGGCGTTTAAGCGATAATTTTTTCATTCCATCCACCCATTTGCTAAACAGTTTAGGCTATACCGATCATGATTCATTTAATAATTATGAAACCTGGCGAAAAATTTGGCACCCTGATGACAAACCAGTGATTGATTCGATTAGAAAAAGCGCAATTAATTTGCATGAACGTGAATACCATCTAATTCATAGGCTCATAAACAAGAGTGGTGAGTATGATTGGTTCCGTACGGATGCCTTAATCGTTTATGATGGGTTAAACCCGGTCTATATCATTGGATCTACAAACAACTATGATAGATTTCAGAATAGAATCAATCAACTTGAAGTGGATAAAGATAACTATAAAGAATACCTAAGTGCAACCGATGCAGGCACTTGGATTTGGCATATTGAAACAGGAGAAACCATTTTTAGTGAGATATGGGCAAATAATCTAGGTTACAAACTTGAAGAAATTCAACCTACATCATTTGATACTTGGTTTAATCTCATTCATCCTGAAGATAAACAAAAGGTGTTTGAAGCATTAGAAAACACTTTATCTGAGGATTTGCCATATCGAATTGAATTAAGAATGCTTCACAAAAACGGGTCTTATGTTTGGATAGATTACCGTGGTAAGGTTGTGACCTACTCACAGGATAAACGTCCATTAATCATGGTTGGGACCCAAATTAACATTGATAAACAGAAGAAACTAGAACTCAAACTGCGTGAAAACGAGTTTAAATATAAGCAACTTGTTGAGAGTAGTTATGACGTTATTTATATGTTAGACGGCAACGGAAAATGTACTTTCATCTCATTAGCGTTTAAGAATTTGTTGGGTTATGAACTCGACTACATTCTTAACCAACCAATTATGAAAGTCATCATTGAGAAAGATGAAAGCGAACTCAAACGGTTCTTTGAATCAGTGAAGAATTCTACTAGCCGTAAAGAACTTAAATTTTTCAGTGTCAAACATGCAGATGGCTCTACCCGTCACTTTAAGACCAATGCCATCTCAATTCGTAACGCTCAAAATGAGTTTATTGGGTTTGCAGGGACTGCCACTGATATCACGGATGAAGTGCTATTAGAAGATCAACTATCCGTAGAAAGAGGTTTGTTTAAAAAGACCTTATTAAGTGTTAGCGATGGTGTTATTTCTACCAACAGTGAAGGCATCATTCAAATCATCAACCCTTCAGCTCAAAAGCTGACAGGATACTTAGAAAAAGAAGCGATTGGAAAACCTTTAGATAGCATCTATCATGTAGAAAACTATGAAAGTGATTTAAATGACCCATTTAGATTAAAACGAATGTTTACTAAGGAAATCTATTTAGTCAAGAAAAACGGAAAATACATACCAATAGAAGAGAACATCTCACCGATCTATGATATTGATGGAAACCTAGACGGAAATGTTTATGTTTTTAAAGACATTTCAGACCAACTTAAGCAAGCTAAAGACATCGAGTATCTAAGTTATCATGATTACTTAACTGGATTATATAACCGAAGATTTATGGAGAATGCGCTCAAGAACTTTGATCAAAAAATGTTCTATCCTTTAGGCATTGTTATGCTTGATGTGAATGACCTAAAAGAAATGAATGACGAGTTTGGTCATCATCAAGGGGACAAACTCCTTCAATTGGTGTCAAAAAGCATTTCTGAATCGGTTAATGAAGATGACTTAGTTGGTAGAATCGGTGGCGATGAATTCATCATCATTTCACCTAACTGTTCAAAGAGTAAACTGAGAAATCTAAAAGATTCATTAAGAGCTAAATTAATGAGTCTTGAACTCAATCAAAGACCTGTAAGAGTAGCGATGGGCTGCTCAATTAAAGAAACGGAAGAAGAATCCATCTTTGATGTGCAGAAAAAGGCCGATGATTTAATGTATATTAACAAACAAGCGCTTAGATTTAACTTAAAATAGTCAAAAAATGACAGTAAAAAGGCGTGAAAGCCTTTTTATTTTTTTTAATTCAAAATAATTCTTTGAAATTTATAAATGTGTGATAAAATGGTGATTGAAGGAGTGATACTATGCTAGAAGTCAAACACGTTAAGAAGAATTATGGAACTTTAACGGCAGTTCAAGACTTAAGTTTTACAATCAAACCTGGCGAAATATTTGGATTATTGGGAACCAATGGCGCTGGGAAAACAACGACATTTAAAATGATATTAGGCTTATTAGAACCTACTAATGGAGAAATCCTTTTAAATGGTAAAAAAATCAGTTACGAAGATGCGGATCATATAGGCTATATGATCGAAGAAAGGTCTTTACTTGTTAAGTTAAAAGTTAAAGACTTGGTATTACATTATGGAGCTTTAAAAGGTCTAGATAAGGAAACCATCCTTGAACGACTAGACTATTGGTTAAAACGATTCAATATCGAATCTTATAAAGACAAGAAGATTAAGGAACTATCCAAAGGGAATCAACAAAAGATCCAGTTCATCACTTCCATTATTAATAATCCTAAATTGTTAGTTTTAGACGAACCATTCTCTGGATTAGACCCAATTAACACCTTCAAGTTCGTTGAAGTCATTAGAGATTTTCAAGCCAAAGGGACGATGATTATTTTTTCTACTCACCAAATCGACCATGTTGAAAGTTTCTGTGAACAACTAATTGTGTTAGAAAAAGGTAATCCTGTCCTAAGTGGTAAGATCTCAGATATCAAGAAGGATTTTAAAAAACACAACATTAAGATTATTGCAGATTGTGAACCAGAAACGATTAAAGTCATTAAAGGCGTCATCGACGTTATTACACAACCCAATGAAATCATTGTTAAAATTGAAGATGAAAGCTGCGCAAAAGATGTCTTTAATTATATAAAGACTTGTGATAATGTTAGAAAATTTGACATTGAGCAAGCCAGCCTTTCAGAGATCTTTATCGAAAAAGTAGGTGAAACCTTTGAACAAGTTTAAATATTTATTAAAATATGGCATCAAGAAACGTCTAGGAACCAAAGCGTTTTTGATCTCTAATATTGTTATTTTCATCGCCTTATTAGGCATACTTAACCTTCCAAACATCATCGCTTTTTTTGACAACAACGAAGGGACAACGTTAAAAGTATCTGTTTACGATGAAACCAATAAGTCAATAGATACCATTAGTATCTTAAATCAATATGGTGACACTTTCGTGAGTATGTTACCAAATACCACCATTGAATTTATTGAAGTTGAAACGTTTGATAAAGAAGCCATTGAATTCAATGGTGCAAATGCAGTTGTACATTTAACGATGTCTGATGACCTTTTAAAGGCTGATATCTATAAAGATGAACTAGAAGTGCTTCAAGAAAACATCATCGTTCAAATCTTAAGCCAATACCGTATTAACGTTTGGGGCATTGATAAGACAGATGCAGAAAAAGCCTTAGTAGACGATTTCTTAGCCCCACTGAACTATCAAATCATCTCAGAAGAAAAGGATACAGCAACAAGAGATTTAATCTTAAGTGTTATCAGCATGTTCATTGCTATTCCAATTTTCATTATGTTGATTATGTCAGTTCAATTTGTTGGTATCGACATTATTGAAGAAAAATCGACTAAAGCCATTGAGTATGTGATGTCAACAGTGCCACCACAAACACACTTTATGACTAAGATTTTATCGTCATTTGCATTCTTAGTTACACAGTCTCTGCTTATCGTTTTATACGGCCTCATCGCCGGATTTATCTCGACAAAGATTCTTGGAGCCTCTGGCACAGGTATGAGTGTGACTGAAATCATCGGTCAATTCACCGAAACTGATGCAACCATCATTAAAGATGTGCTTAAAGCCTTACCAATGGCATTAACTTGGACATTGTTATTTACCATTATTGGTGGGTTATTCTATATGATTTTTATGGCAACTCTTGCATCGATGTCAACATCTATGGAAGATTTCCAATCATTTCAATCGCCATTCATGTTCATGATGATGATTGGATTCTATGCATCTATATTCTCAGTGTATATGGGTGATTCGATTGTTCTGAAGGTTATTGGATACATTCCGCTATTCGCACCTATTGTTGCCCCAACCTTGTTTATGAGTGGCGTATTTAGTGTGGTAGACACCATTATTGTGTTTGTCTTATTATTGGGATCTACAGTTGCGATTTATTACTTCTTAACCCCAATATACAAAGCATCTATCTTAAGCTATGATGAATCAGGATTCTTCAAACGTATTAGTAAGATGTTTAAACGTAGTAAAGAAGCTTAATAAAGAGCCCCTTCGGGGTTCTTTTTACGCTATCTGATTGAGATGACTCTATAAGAACCACTCAATGAAGGTTTTATAGCATTTCAAACCGATTTTCAGTTCATTAATGTTATAATAAATATCGAGGTGTTAAAAATGGCTACTTATGAAGAATTAAAATCAAGAATAGAAGAATTAGAAGATACCGGTTATGGTAAAACCTTAAAGGAAGTTAACGGTATTAAAAAACTTACTGTCGGCCCTACAGGTGTAGTAGATGTTGAAATCTATTACTCAAAACCAGGAACGCCAGAAGAAACTAAATTTAAAATTAACTTAATTAAACTTGTCAAAGTTGAATTGGGGTTTCCTGGTATAAAGGTTACTTTCCATCAAAATGAAGTGATTAATGAAGGTGAAAAGAAAATCATATATTTAGGAATTGCATCGGGTAAAGGCGGTGTTGGTAAATCAACCGTTACAGCTAACCTAGCTGCAGCCTTAAACCGTTTAGGCAAGAAAGTAGGCATCATGGATGCCGATATATATGGGGCAAGTATTCCTCAAATATTAAAAGTAGATATCAAACCTTTATCAGGTACAGATGATGACATGATGATTCCTTTACAAGGCGAAGGGATGGAAGTCATTTCTACTGAGTTTTTCTTACCAGCTAACAAACCAGTTATGTGGCGTGGCCCAATGCTTGGCAAAATGCTATCACACTATTTTGGTGGGGTTGCTTGGGCAGACGGTACCGAGTATGTATTAATTGACTTGCCACCAGGAACTGGAGATGTCGCATTAGACATTAACAAGTTCGCTAAACAAACCAAGATGTTGATTGTCACTACACCCCATGTTAATGCTGCCCATGTTGCAGTTAAGGCTGGGCTTGGTGCTCAACAAATTGGACACCAAGTCATTGGGGTTGTTGAAAATATGAGTTATTTCTTGAACCCATGTAACAACAAGCGTGAATACATTTTTGGTAAAGATGGTGGCTTACAAGTTGCTGATCAACTAGGTGTTGATTTATTAGCACAATTACCAATCGGTCAACCGGTTGAAAACTACATTTACAAATCCAATGAACCAGCAGGATTAATTTACGATCAACTTGCTTCAAAAGTCATTGATTTGCTTGAAGACTAATGATTCACCATGAACTTCACGGCACTTCATCTAATCCGTTATTGATATTCACACATGGCATAGGCGAACATAGTGGGCTATACCAATCATTTAAGGATTATTTAGTTGAAGAAGGCTTTTGTGTCTTATTATATGACTTAAGGGGTCATGGACAATCAGATGGTTTAAAACCTTATAAACGTTATGACATCTTTTTAGAGGATTTACACGAACTTGTATCCAAATACAAGAAGCCTAACCAAAAAGTATTTTTAATTGGACAGTCACTAGGAGCTTTAATATCTAATGCTTACATGTGTAAGTATCATGATGTGGATGGCATTGTCTCACTAGGGTATCAATACGATTACCTATCGAAGGTTCGTTTGTTTGGGTTTTTATTCCCAAACAAGGTGCTTAAATTAAACTGGACAGACCCAAGATCAAGACATGTCAAACATGACTCAGATATCAATGATCCATTGTTACTTAAACAAATTGAGTTCAGATGGCTTTATCAAACATTGATTAAAGCTAATCAGTTAATTCATAAACACGCAGGTATGCTGAAAACAGATATTTTACTCCTTCATGGGGGGCAAGATGTGATCGTGGAAACCAAGAATGCCTTTCACTATTATGAGAGTCTAAAAGCGGCAAATAAAGAAATCATTATTTACCCTAACAGTAAACACGATATATTACTAGATGTCGATAAACTCATCTTATATAAAGATATTGTGGAATGGTTAAAGAGCAAATAGTCTTTACAAAAAACTTACAATTCCATTACGAGAGTGTGATAGTTTCACATTCTTTTTTTTTATACAATGAAGCCATAGGAGCGTGAATGAATGAGAAAAGTAATGATTTTTACAGTGGCTATAATGGTATTTATCGTATCTGCCTGTTCGAAACCGAAAGAATTTGATGGATCCAAGAACATCACAATTTATACAAGAGACACCACATCTGGTACTAGAGCAGGATTTATGGAAGGAATTGGTTTTGCAGATGCAGCAACCAATGACTCTATTTTGGCAAGCGGGTTTGTGACAAAAGACAACACCGGTATTATGACTTCAGTTGGAACGGATTTATATGCCATTGGATATGTCTCACTGTCTTCAGTAGATAATACAGTCAAAGGCGTACCATTTGAAGGGGTTAAACCAACAGTAGAAAACGTCGTTAATGACACCTATGGTTTAAAAAGACCATTTATGTGGATGATTCGTGATGATTCCGATTATGAAACACCTGAAATAGAAACACTTGTCAAAGCATTTATCGCATTTTTAGGAACCGTTGATGCAGCTGACATCATCAACAACAATGGCGCAATAGCTATGCCTACTTCTGTTACTTGGGATGATATCAAAGCAGAACATCCAATCACAGCAGCCAATAATAGCGCCATTACCATTCGTTTTGGGGGTTCAGACTCTATTCAAAAAGTAGCAGAAGCCCTAACAAGTACATTTAAAGCTAAAGCAGGTAACTTCGTCGCTGAACATGATCATACAGGATCAGGAGATGCTTATAAACGTACCCAAACCCAACCATTAACAGACCCTGTAAGCAAACATGTCGGGTTTGCCTCAAGATATTTTAAAGACTCAGAAAAAGTCGGTGTAGAAGAGAATCTATTGGGACAACTTGCATGGGATGCAATCGTTGTAGTCGTCAATAAAGCTAACCCGATCGAAAACTTTACGAAACAACAAATCAAACAAATCTATGATGGCACAGTTACAACATGGGATGGTTTTAGTGAATAAAGCATTATTTCTGGGGGATTAATATGTATCGGTCAAAGAATCAAATCAAGAGACTAACGGATTCAATTTTTGAAAAAGTGTTACTAGTCTTAACCATAATATCTGCATCATTTATTGTAGTTATATTAGGCGTTATCCTCAAAAAGGGTATAACGCCCTTTATCACAATTAATGGTGGTATCGGCAGAGTATCTTTTCTTAAGTTCATAACGGGTTTCACATGGCTATCTGGTGAAATGTTTAAGTCTAACCTTTATGGGGTTGGTTTTATCATTTTATATAACCTTCTTATTGCGTTTTTATCATTGTTAATTGCACTTCCTATTGGGGTATTAACTGCTTTATATATAGCTAGGGTTGCCCCAAAAAGACTCAAGGAAGTTTTTAGAACCATCATTGAGTTACTTGCATCTATTCCCTCGATTATTTATGGATTATTTGGTGCGGGCGTCATTTTAAAACTCATATATAACTTATCGTTTATGATGGGTTATCAATCAAAAGGCGGCAACTCATTATTAGCTTCTGTTCTTGTCCTTTCAATCATGATTATCCCTACGATTACGTTAATATCAGAAGTATCCATTAGAAGTGTTGACGAGAAATTGGTTGAGGGATCCTTAGCCTTAGGCGCATCTTCTCAGCAAACGAATTTCAAAGTGGTTTTATCTGCTGCAAAAAGCGGCATCATTACATCAGCAATACTCGGGATAGGTAGAGCACTAGGAGAAGCAACCGCAATTTCTTTAGTAATCGGAAATAGAAAAGGCGGGTTTTCGCTTAACATCTTTGATACCGCATCCACTTTGACTACGATCATGCTCGAGGGGATGAAAGAAACAACTGGTATCGACTACGATATTAGGTTTTCGGTAGGATTAGTATTGATGGGCATTATTTTAATCACGAATTTCTCATTAAACAAACTGAAGAAAATGGTAGGTTCAATCGATGTCAAATAAGAAGAAAGATTTTATTAGAACCTTTGTCACTTATGCAAGCGCACTATTGACCTTATCGGTATTGCTAACCATAGTGTTGTTTGTATTAGGGAATGGCATAAAATTAATGGATTTTAAATTGCTTTCAAGACCCTATGAAAGCAAAACTTACATTGGTGATTTAAAACAAAATAATACGAAGAGCTATCCCTTAACTGTTAATTTGAAAGAAGGAATATTTTATTCAGTACAGTGGGGATTAGGCCTTGAAGACCAGGAAGATGTGACAGGGAAAAATGTCGTTATTGTCAGTTATGTTCATCCAAATTCACAACTCAATAATTTAAATCATAAAGGTGTTTCCAATGAAACACTTCAAATAAAAAAAGGCGATGTGTTAATCAGAGTGGCCTTCGACGATAGCCCATCTGCCCTCTCATCATTTGGAGCAGAAAGAATCAAAAACATTCTAGATTCAAACACTTCATTTAGAGAGATTGAACTACAAACGCCAGGTGGAGGAATTAAAGGATCCTTACTATCTACATTGTATTTAATTGGTCTAACGTTATTAGTCGCTTTACCGATTGGAATTGGTACGGCAATTTATCTAAGCGAATTTGCAAAAAACAACCGAATTACAAAGCTTATTAGAACATTTATTGAAACACTTACTGGGGTTCCATCCATCATTTATGGATTATTGGGGCTAGCACTATTTGTCCCAATGACGATGGCCATCACAAGAGCAACCGGACCCAGCCTCTTATCAGGTTCATTGACACTATCGGTAATTTTATTACCAGTCATCATTAGAACGACAGAAGAATCATTAAAAGTGGTTCCTGATGAACTGAGAAGTGCTTCGCTATCGCTTGGGGCCAATAAGATACAAACCATCTTTAAAGTTGTTCTACCTAATGCAATTAGCGGGATTTTAACCTCGGTATTGCTGGCGATTGGAAGAATAATTGGAGAGAGTGCAGCGCTAATATTTGCCGTAGGGACTACCATCAAAGATAACGTTAGCATATTGGATAAGTCTACCTCACTTGCCGTGCATATCTATGCGTTGATGTCTGATGAGCCGGCTAACATCGAGTTATCAACAACCATTGCATTAATTATTCTAATAATAGTATTAGTCTTAAATTTACTGATTAAATATATATCAAAAAGGTTTACTAGGAAGTTAGGGGTATAAACATGAACATATTCGAAGTGAGAGATTTAGCAGTTGCTTATGGTGAAAATAGTGCCATAAGAGAAATTGATATGTCCATTAAGGACTATCAAGTTACAGCATTAATTGGACCATCAGGGTGTGGCAAGTCCACTTTCTTGAAGACTTTAAATCGGATGAATGACTTAATTGATAATGTGCGAATTACAGGTAATGTCTTTTATAACGGTTCAAATATCTTTGATAAAAAGACAGACGTAATCGGGCTCAGAACAGAGGTAGGAATGGTGTTTCAAAAACCAAATCCTTTTCCAATGTCGATTTATGACAACATTGCTTATGGCCCGAGATGTCAAGGGATAAAACAGAAAAAAGAACTCGATTCTTTAGTCAAAAATGCACTGATTCAAGCGGCTTTATGGGATGAAGTCAAAGACCGTTTGAAGGATTCAGCTTTAAAACTATCTGGGGGACAACAACAACGCCTTTGTATTGCAAGAGCACTTGCCATGAAACCAAAAGTGATATTAATGGATGAACCTACCAGCGCACTTGATCCGATTGCAACCTCAAAAATAGAGGACTTAATCTTAGAACTAAAAAAGAATTATACCATTGTGATTGTTACCCATAATATGCAACAAGCGGCTCGTATTAGCGATTATACTGGGTTCTTTCTACTGGGAGAACTGGTTGAGTTTGGCGACACAGACACTCTGTTTTCTCATCCAAGCGATAAGCGAACACTGGATTACATTACAGGTAGATTCGGATAATTTATGACAGAAATGAGGACATCATGAGAACGACATATCAAACATCATTATTACAGTTGAAAAAATCTGTTGTTGAAATGGCTGATGAAGCATTGAGCAACGTTGAATCAAGCTTGAATGCTTTTAGGATGAAAGACATAGCGCTTGCTAAAAAAACGATAGAGAAAGACAATCAAATCGATGCCTATGAAGAAAAAATAGCCAAGGATGCATTAAGAATTATATGGAAAGAACAACCCATTGCACAAGACTTACGTTTGGTGACCACAATCCTAAAAGTAATCACAGATATAGAGCGAATTGGGGATCATGCGACAGATATAAGTGAAATATTTTTGCATATGGAAGAGATTAATCAAAACCGAGATGTTAAAATAGTATTAGATATGGCAGAAAAGGCCATTGAAATGGTAAGACAAGCGACCAACTCTCTGGTGACTGAAGATCAAGAACTTGCAAAAATTACGATTCAAAAGGATGATGAAGTAGATTTTCTATATAATACACTGATTAAAAAAGTAACCGAATGGTTGAAAGATTCAGTGGAAGATTCCAGCTATGTTATTTCAGTTTTGCTGATAGGAAAGTACTTAGAAAGAGTCGCTGACCATGCGGTGAATATTGCCGAATGGGTCATATTCTTGCAATCTGGTTCACATAAAAACACGCAACTATACTAGGAGGCACTATGGCTATAATCTATTATTTGGAAGACGATCAATCCATTGCATACATCATTGAAAAAACACTTACGAATGCGAAGTATGAAACCCAAGGTTTTACAAATGGGAAAGACTTTTTTCATGCAATAGAAAAACAAGTGCCAGACTTGGTATTATTAGACTTAATGCTCCCGAATGAGTCTGGGTTAGATCATTTAGTCAAACTTAAAAATAATCCTAACACAGCCCACATTCCAGTGATTATTGTTTCCGCATTATCCAGTGAACTTCACAAAGTTGAAGGACTCGATTTAGGAGCCGATGACTACTTAACTAAACCATTTGGCGTGCTAGAGTTAATTGCACGCATTCAGTCAAAATTAAGAAATCAAATCAAAACAAACTCACTATTTTTTGGTAACGTTAGTTTGCAATTATCCACACGTGAAGTCTTTATCGACAATGTACTAATCGTGCTCACCTATAAAGAATACGAACTCTTAAAGTTATTTATGGAATCACCACTTACCGTTCATAGTAGAGAACAAATATTTAAAGCAGTTTGGGAGTCAGATTTGATCTTAGAATCTAGAACCATAGACATGCATATAAAGTCTTTAAGAACAAAACTACAAGAAGGCGGAGCTCACATTAAAATCGTAACCGTCAGATCAGTCGGATATAGGATGATTAATCTATGAAAAGAACATTTATAGCCTATAATTTAGTATTGATATTATTGGTCATAATTGCTTTTTTAGGTATAACCTTTAGCCTGACTAACTATGTCAGTAAAAGGCAAACGGCTTCCATGCTTGAAGTCATGTTAGATGACACAGTCATAGCGTATAACTTGTCTGAGCTTTCCGATGTTGATTTCGTTAAAAATTTTGAATCCTCAAAAAGACGTATAAGCATCATCGATGAAGCGGGAAATACCATTGCCGATTCAATGATGATATCAACATCGGGGAACCAGCTCTCATACCCAGAATTAATGACATTAGGCAAACCTTATTCAAGATACTCAGAATCTTTAAAACTAAACCTAATGTATATCGCCCAAACCGCTGAAAATGGAAAATATGTCAGAGTTGCAGTGGTAATGGATGAATACATAAAACTTTCAGAACAGACGGTTTTGTTATTAGTAATCATCTCAATTACGATTGTTGGGATTGCTTTCTTTATGCTTAAAAAAACATCGAACATGTTTTTAAAGCCAATTAAAGACGTCTCTACTTCGATTAAAACCGTAAAAGACGGTGATTATCAGTGGATACTTCCAAATTCAGTTTATGAAGAAATCAACGGTTTATATCGAGAAATTAATCAGATTAACGAACAAATTGTCAATCAAATCAAAACTCTAGAATTACGTGATGAAGAACTCAAACTATTACTGAGTCATATGCAACAAGGTATTTTAGTCATTGGAAGTGATCAATCTATCATTTTGTCTAATGAAAAAAGTAGAAACCTACTCAAGTTAAAAGTAAATAGCGAAATCATTGAAATTAGACATAAAGAGTTATATCAAACCATTGCTAAAGCCACTCAAGTTGACACCAATGTTGATCAAAAACTACTAATTGATCAAAGGCACTTAACGATTAAAATCACAAGCGTTAACCATCGCATATTGATCAAAGATAAAAACCCTTATGGGGTATTGGTCATCCTAGTTGATGAAACCGAACGAATTCTTTTAGAAAACAATAAAAGAGACTTTTTCGCAAATGTATCTCATGAACTCAAAACGCCTTTAACCGCAATTAAAGGATCAGCTGAACTGATTCATTATGATATGGTTAACAAAACAGATGAGAAAATACTGTCTAAAGATATCATCTACCAAGTAGAGACGATGAATAGTTTGATTCAAGATATGTTGGAACTCTCTCGTCTTGAGACAAGGCCGAAACTCGAATTAGAAGTGATTAACTTAAAATCCCTTTTGGAGTTGGTCTTGGAACAACTCCAAAGTACTGCCATAAGCAAATCTATCAAAATAGCTTTCGAAACTGAGGACATGCAAATAAAAGGCGTCATCTCAGATTTTAGATCATTGTTTAAAAACCTTATTGAGAACGCCATTAAGTATAATGTGGATGGTGGCATGATTGATATTAAACTGTATAAGAAAGATGCCATTTATTTTGTGGTCAAAGATACAGGAATCGGTATTCCTAAAGATCAAACAGACCGTATTTTTGAAAGATTCTATCAAGTGAATAAAACAAGAAGTAAGCTTCAAAACGGTACTGGATTAGGATTATCGATTGTAAAACATGTTGTGTCGTATTACAAAGGGTCAATCACCGTCTTAAGTGAACTAGGTGTCGGGACAACATTCACTGTAATGATTCCAACATAATCAAAAAAACGACTAAAACCTTTTCGAGTTTTAGTCGTTTTCAATTATGCATTTTTGAACATACCATGATCAAGCACATACATGACTTGATCTACGATTTTATCTAAATCCATATCTGTTAATGTATCTCTAAAGAGCACTTGTAATCCTACGAAGTTGGAAATACCCATTAAGATATAGGATAAAGTTTCTGTATCGATGTTTTCATCCACTTCATTGGATTTAATCCCATCTTCAAGATTCACTGTATAGGCTTTTGCAAAGTTTTCATAATATTCTTTAAATAAGGATTCGTCCACAAACATTGACTCCCAAATGATGCGATAAGATAGTGGATCTTGCCATGCAAACTTAAGAAAAGCTCTAATTCCGAGTCTTTCTTTTTCACGTCTTGTCTGAGCACCTTTGATTGAGTCATTGATGGCTTCACGTATTTTATTACGGTAGTGTTGTAGTAGATAGACATACAAAGCTAGCTTATCATCAAAGTAAATGTAAAATGTTCCAGTAGCGATTTTTGATTTTTCGATTATTTCGTTGATGGATGTCGCTTGATACCCTTGTTTTGAAAATAGCTTCTTACCGGTTGTTATGATTTTATTAAACGTTTTTAAGCCATCTTTTCTTTTGGGTAAGCGATAATTTAGTTGGTCCATATCATCACCCATAACTAGTGTAAACGATTTTATGATAAAAAACAAGGTAAAACTTTTTAAGGTCTTGACATTCATGAAAAAGGGGACTATTATATAGGTAAGATGAACATTTATTCATAGTATACAGAAAGGACATTATGGAAAAGAAAACAATTAAAGATATCAAGGTAGGAGATTTCGCTTTTTATGAGAAAACTATTACCGAAGAAGACGTGAAGCTATTTGCGGAAGTGTCAGGAGATCATAACCCTGTACATCTAGACGAGCAATTTGCTAAAGCAAGCATATTTCAAAGTCGAATCGCTCATGGCGGACTTATAAACGCCCTTTTTTCAACGGTGTTAGGAACAGAATTACCTGGAGTTGGAACAATATACTTGAGTCAAGAATCCAAGTTTATTAAACCAGTTTATTTAAATGATCATATCAAAGCGATTGTAGAAGCTTTAGAAATTAATGAGGAGAAAAACCGCGTTGTTCTGAAAACGACTGCTTATAATCAAAACAATGAAGCAGTTGTCGTTGGAAAAGCCGTGGTCATGCCACCAAGATGAAAGAACAATTATTAACAAAACTTTTTGAAGAATTTGCAATTAAAGAGGTTAAACCATTAGCCAAGGAAATTGATGAATCTGAGAGATTCCCAGAAGAAACCGTTAAGATGATGGCTTCATTAGGGATATTAGGATTACCTTATCAAGGCTATGGTGGTGTAGGGGCATCTTATAAGAGTTATATTGATGCAGTAAGAATCTTATCAAAGTACTGTGCAACCACAGGCGTAATTCTTTCAGCACACACATCACTATGTGCCTCACCAATTTATTATTTTGGTAATGAAGACCAAAAAAACAAATATTTACCACGCTTAAATAAAGGAGAATCTCTTGGCGCATTTGGTTTAACAGAACCAAGTGCAGGAACAGATGCTTCTAAACAACAAACGAAAGCCATCGATAAAGGCACATACTATGAAATAACCGGCTCCAAAATATTCATCACAAACGCAATATATGCGGATATTTATGTTGTATTTGCAATGACAAATCCAGAACTTGGTCTTAAAGGCATTAGCGCGTTCATCTTAGAAAAAAATATGCCAGGCTTTAGTTTCGGACCTAAAGAACGCAAGATGGGGATTAAAGGATCTTCAACATGCGAACTTATATTTGATAAAGTGAGAGTTCCAAAAGAGAACTTATTAGGCAAAGTTGGCGAAGGATTTAAAATCGCGATGTCAACCTTGGATGGTGGACGTATCGGTATTGCAGCCCAAGCTTTAGGAATCGCTGAAGGCGCATTCGAAAGAGCTGTCGATTATGTTAAAACTCGTAAGCAATTCGATAAACCAATTTCTTCGTTCCAAAATACACAATTTAAGATTGCAGAAATGAAAACACAAATTGAGGCTGCTAGAGGCCTTCTATATGAAGCTGTAAGAGCTAAAGAAGCCAATGAGTCCTATTCTGATAAAGCAGCAATGGCAAAACTATTTGCATCAAGAACTGCCGTTGAAGTGGCTGATCAAGCCATTCAATTAATGGGTGGATATGGTTACATCAGAGACTTTGAAATCGAACGTTTCTCTAGAGATGCAAAGATTACAGAAATATATGAAGGGACTAGCGAGGTTCAAAAGATGGTCATCGCTGGGAAGGTGTTGAGATAATGCATATCGTATGTTTAGTTAAACAAGTACCAGACACAACTGAAATTAAAATAGACAAAGAAACTAATACCCTTATTCGTGCTGGGGTGATGAGTATCATCAACCCTAACGACTTAGCCGGTGTTGAAGAAGCATTAAAAATCAAAGAAAAAACTGGCGCAAAAGTCTCTGTAGTCACAATGGGGCCACCTCAAGCAGAATCGATGCTTGTAGAATTATATGCAAGAGGTGTGGATCAATGTTACTTATTAACAGATAGAGCTTTTGCAGGTTCAGATACGTGGGCAACCTCAAAGATCTTATCTAGTTTCATTAAGTCACTGGATTTCGATTTAATCATTGCAGGGTATCAAGCCATTGATGGCGATACAGCGCAAGTAGGACCACAAGTTGCTGAATTTTTGGACATTCCACAAGTAACTTATATTCAAGAAATAGTGGAAACAACAAATACTCATGTCATTATTAAGAAGAAAACAGATCATGATGTTCTAACACTAAAAGTAGAACTTCCTTGCCTTACAACGGCATTAGCAGATATGAATAAACCAAGATTGATGAATGCATTTGATATCATGAACAACACTGATAAACCAGTTACTAAAGTTGGATTTAGCGATATCAATGTCGCAATCGAAGAAATTGGATTAAAAGGGTCACCAACCAAAGTTAAAAAAACTTATGTTAAGCAAGTAGAAGCGAAATCAGAAAAACAAGTTATGACACCTGAAGACGCAGCTAAGCGTATTGCAAAACTCTTATACCCTTATATGGAGGTAGAAAATGCATAACGTTTGGATATATGTGGAACAAAAACACAATAAAGTATGTGCAGTCGGTCTTGAACTCTTAAGTGAAGCAAGAAGACTACTTTCAAAAGAAACAGTTATAAAAGCTATTTATCTAGGGGAATCTGTCAATGTGAAAGACGTTGAACGTTTAATGCATTGTGGTGCGGATGAAGTGGTTGTCATCACTGATCCATTACTAAAAGATTATGATACAGAATATTACAGTCATGCGATTACAGATTTGATGGAAGCAGATAGACCAGATGTATTTCTAATCGGTTCAACCTTAGAAGGAAGAGACTTAGCACCAAGAATCTCAGCTAGAATGAAGACAGGCTTAACAGCAGATGCTACCATTCTTGCCTTCGAAGAGTCTATGGATAAACTCTTATTACTAGCGACAAGACCAGCTTTAGGTGGTAACTTGTTTGCAACCATCATTTGTGAAGACGCTATTCCACAAATGGCTACCATTAGACCTTCAATTTTTCCAATTGAAGAAAATAAAAACAGAGTTGGTAAAGTTGTAAAAGTGCCTTTCAAGGCCAATAGAAAATCCAAAATTGAAATCATTAATAAAGAACCATTAGAACACCACAAGGTTGAACTTAACAAAGCTGAAGTCATCATTGCTGGTGGTAGAGGGGTTTCAACAATGTTTTCAACGCTAAAAGATATCGCTAATCTTGTTGGTGGCGAAGTTGCTGCTTCAAGAGCAGTCATTGATGCTAACATCGAACAAAAAGACCGTTTAGTAGGTCAAACAGGTACGACTGTTAGACCTAAAGTGTATTTAGCTTCTGGCATTAGTGGTGCGATTCAACACATTAGTGGTATGGATAAGTCAGAACTTATTATCGCAGTTAATACAGATCCAAACGCATTAATTTTTGACATCTCCGATGTCTCCATTATTGCAGATGCGAAAGAAGTATTGCCATTACTAAAAACAGAATTACAAGCATTAAAGGCATTAAAATCAAATAACTAAATTGTATATAAAAAAGACGCAAACTACTCTCCTTATTGTCCCTTGTATATGCGTCTTTTTTTTATTTTCTATTTTAATCGATTAATATGCAAAGAATTGAAATATTAGTTATAAAAATATGCAATTGTTATTGTAAAAGCATAACTTATTATATATAATTGAAGCGGTGATACAATGTATAGAAGGAAAATTACACATGATTTAATAAAATGGTATGAAAAATCCGAAAAAGAAGTATTAATCGTAAGAGGTCCGAAGGGGATTGGAAAAAGCACAATTATTGAGAAGTTTGCCAAAGAACACTACAAAAACTTCATAAAATTGGACTTTGAGAAAAACCCTAAATTGAATGTCATTTTTGATGGAGACCTTGATTTAGCAACCATCACGAAGAAGATTACTCTGTTCTTACAAACTGAGAAATTTAGTGCCAATAATACGTTATTCTTTTTTGATGAAGTCCATTTATGTCCGAATGCGAGATTAGCGATGAAAGCACTGTATGATTCGAAAAAATACGATTGCATTATGGCAACCTCATATTTCGCGATTAATCCAGAAAAATTTGCAGTTCAACCGTACAGCCATGAAACTATTTTAAGTATGAATAGCCTTGATTTTGAAGAGTATCTATGGGCAAATGGGGTCAACGAAAATACGATTGACAGTCTAAAAGAATCATTTGAGTATAAAAAGCCCGTGGTAAGTTCATTACACGAAACCATGATTGATTTATTTAAAGAGTACATGATAGTCGGTGGTATGCCAGATGTCGTTAGTACATTTTTTGAAACACACAACTTCAAAACGGTATCTAAGCAACAAAACAAATTGATTCAAGTTTATGTATCAGATATGAAAAAATACCTGTCCAAACCTGACTTCACTAAAGCGGTGAAGGCAATTGAATCAATCCCGTATCAATTAGAAAAAGAAAACAAGAAGTTCCAATACGGAACCATTGAATATAAATCAACCGCGCGTAAGTATGAAAATATCATACTGTGGTTATATTATACGGATATCATCAACATTGCATTTAATGTGGACAAATTGAAACATCCTTTTGCAAGTCACGCCAAACACGATGTATTTAAGGTTTATTTTAAAGACATTGGACTGTTGAGTGGTCTTTATGGAGCAAATGTTCAACAATCTCTTATGCTAGGCGATGTTACGGTAAAAGAAGGGGCTTTACTCGAAGCAGTTATCGCAGATATATTGATAAAAAATGGAAGTAAGCTTTATTACTTCTCAACCAATACTACCTTAGAAGTGGATTTCTTAATCAAAGATGGTAGCGATATACTACCACTAGAAGTCAAAAGTGCAGATAACACAAAATCTAAAACAATGAAGACGTTATTCGAGAATTATGGGTTAAAAAAAGGATTTAGACTTGGGTTTGAAAACCTAAGCGAATCAGATGGGGTTTTCAAGATCCCGATTTACATGTCTATGTTTATCTAAGAAAGAAGGCATTTTATGAAAGATTTTTTACTGAGTCTTGATCCATGGGTTTTAGCATTATTGGCTGGGACATTTACCTGGGCGTTAACTGCTTTGGGTTCAGCCTTAGTTTTTCTATTTAAAACAATCAATCGAAACATTTATAACTTAATGTTGGGGTTTGCTGCTGGAGTCATGATTGCTGCCTCAGTTTGGAGTTTATTAATACCTGCTATTAATATGGCAGAAGAACAAGGAGCAAATGCTTGGTTGGTCGCATCTATTGGTTTTTTAGCTGGTACTGTGTTCTTGTTTGGGTTTGATAAATTAATTCCACATATGCACTTTGGGGATAAAGAGTTACGTGAAGGGTTAAAGGTCAAACTTCCAAAATCCGTTTTGTTAGTCTCTTCTATCACGCTTCATAACATTCCAGAAGGGCTTGCTGTTGGGGTTGCTTTTGGGGCAATCGCTTTGGCTGGAGATCCTAATATCGCATTAATGTCTGCAATAGCTGTTGCTCTTGGGATTGGAATCCAAAACTTTCCTGAAGGTGCGGCGGTATCGATTCCATTAAGGCAAGAAGGCAACTCGAGATTAAAAGCGTTCTTGTACGGGCAGTCTTCTGCATTAGTAGAACCAGTAGCTGCCGTTATTGGGGCGTTAATGGTTACAGCAATTAGTAGTTTCTTACCCTATGCATTAGCTTTTGCAGCGGGCGCAATGATTTATGTAGTAGTAGAGGAACTTATTCCAGAAGCATCTGAAAAAAGCATGGAAAATCAAGAACATGTTGCAACCTTTGGGTTTGTCTTAGGATTTGTTATCATGATGATTCTAGACGTAGCATTAGGCTAATGGTTAGCGAGCAATCGCTAACTTTTTATAAAAAAAACACATCAAATGGATGTGTTTAAACTATCGTATTATTATGCTTTTGTTTTATAGACCGTTACAAGTTCGTGATAACTCGTTCTAGTTACTTCCATTAATCCAGGGGTAATTGGTTTTGATTCTTTAGGGCCAGCATGCATGGATCTATGTAAATCTGAACCTTCCCATTTAATGTAAGCTTCACGTGATTCAAAATACACTTTGACAATGATAGAATCAAAGTCTTTATTGGTTTCATTTATAAGGACTTCACGTTTGACAAAACCATCGACTTTTTGAAGAATAAATGGTTTTTGATAACGTTCAAGAATGGCTTGTTTGTGGCCTTTTTCAAATTTTTGGCGCTGTTCGATAATATACAAGGATATCCCTACTTTCTAAGTTAATTATAGCAACTAGCTCAGAGGGGTTCAAAAATAACACTCTATATTCTAAACAGTAACCATTATTGTCTAAATAACATTGAATAATTCATAATAATCAGTATAATGATAGTGTTAATAAAGGAGACGACAATGAAAAATATATTTATTAAAGCCATATATGCAGGGATGCTAATTGGTATTGCTGCATTAGCGTATTTATCATTAGAAAATGCGATAGTTGGAGCCACTTTGTTCTCATTTGGCCTTCTAGTAATCGTTACAAGCGGGTATTATTTATACACAGGTAAAGTGGGATATCTAGTTAGAGAAAAAAAATATTTTAAGACAGTACTGTTTACGTTATTAGGTAATATCGTGGGGACCCTTTTTATTGCTTTACTCGCACGTGTAGCCTTACCTAATCTCGCAGACAAAGCTTTGTTGTTAGTTGAATATAAAATGAGAAATAATCTGCTAGACGTTCTAATACTGTCTGTACTATGCGGGATGATGATGTACTTAGGCGTTGAAGGGTATCGTAAGACTCAAAACGATGTTGCTAGGGTATTCTTAGTGATTTTTGCAGTCGTAATATTCATCCTATCTAAGTTTGAACATAGCATTGCGAATATGGTCTATTTCTTTTTAAGCTTTAGCATCTCTTTCAAAACGATCCTTTATTTAATCGTTATGATTATCGGGAATGGCTTAGGTGCGACATTGCTTTGCCATTTAGATAATTTAGCAGAAAAAAAATAAAAAAGTGTATTGAAAAACACTAACTTATGGTTTATACTAATTACAGTTTAGGTCCTTTAACTTTTGCCCGTGAGCAAAAGAAGGTATAGCTAAAACCATACCATAATGATAAGGACACCACTGGTGTCTTTTTTGTTAAACGGCCTAAAACCAAAAAAGGAGAAGGTCTATGCAAAGAGTTAAGCGTGTCGTTACAGGGTATCTACCAGATGAACGACCAAGTTTCATGAAGATGGTGTTGTTTGCATTACAACACATATTGGTTATGTTTCCAGCAACGGTATTGGTTGCGCTATTAACAGGGTTTCACATTTCAACCACGATATTTGCGAGTGGGTTTGCTACGTTATGCTTTATTCTAGTGACAAAGGGTAAAATCCCCCTTTATTATGGCAGTAGTTTCTCATATATCGCTGCGATTGTAGGGATTACAGGTGCAGAATATGGGACAGTTGCATCCAATAACTTAATTGGAGAGGCACAGTTCGGGATTATGATGTCAGGTCTTGTTTCGATCGGAGTAGGGTTATTGATAAGTAAGTTTGGTGCATCCAAAATTGAAAGAATCTTACCACCGGTTGTAACAGGTCCAATTGCAATGATCATTGGGTTATCGCTTGCAGGAACTGCACTAAGTCAGGCTTCAGGATTTGGGGTAAATAATCCAAACGGTATTACTGGATTTTGGATTGTTTCACTCGTGACACTTTTAGGTATTATCGTGTTTACCGTGGTTTTCAAAAAAGGTGTACTATCTCAGCTGCCGATATTATTTGGCATACTTTTAGGGTATGTAACTGCACTAATTGTCGATTTCGGATTTGGTGTAGATTTAATCGATTATTCCAATCTGCTTTCAAATCACTTTGTGAGTGTGCCGCATTTTACATTACCCATCCCTTCATGGGCTGCAGTAATTTCGATAATGCCGATTGCGCTTGCCACAATACCAGAATCCACAGCACATTTATATCAACTGGATTTATATATTAATAACTTAGCCAAAGAAAAAGGCGTCTCTAGATATGAAATAGAGAGTAAGCTCGGTCTTAACTTAATCGGTGATGGGATTGGAGATATCGCTTCAGCTTTAGTAGGTGGTCCAGCCGGCACAAACTATGGCGAAAACATTTCAACCATGGCAATCACGAAGAACTTTTCTGTCTGGGTATTAGGTAGTGCCGCTGTGATTACGATGATATTGGCGTTTATTACGCCATTAGCGAATTTGGTTTATACCATTCCTCAACCCGTTATTGGTGGCGCAAGTATATATTTGTTTGGGGTTATTGCTGCACAAGGGGTGGCGATTCTCATTGAGAAGAAGGTCGATATGTTCGATTCGAAAAACTTAGGGATTATCGCGGTAATACTTATTGTTGGACTTGGAGGTACGTATGCGTTTCCAAATGGTTCGATTCCGATGTTTGGAGCAAACCTTCCTGCGTTAGCATTTGCCTCAATTTTAGGAATACTTCTAAACTTTGGACTGAGTTTAATATCTAGAAGTAAGGTTGATAATCAGTAATGATGAAAAAATGCGATAGAAATTCGCATTTTTTATTGTTAAAAATGCGCCAATAAGTTATTCTATTTACATGAGGTGATACGATGAAGAACAGTATTTTATATGCGAAAATCAAAGAATCTTTTCTAGCTGTTCTGCCTGTATCTGTCGTTATTTTAATTTTAATCCCAATTGTCGGGATTGGAAGAAGTGACACAATCAATTTCCTTGTGGGTATTGTATTTTTGGTACTTGGGCTTGCGTTATTTCAAATAGGATCGATTGCCTCAACGGTTTCAATTGCCGAAGACATCGGCATTTACATTGTTAGGAAAAAATCGATTGCGATCTTTATCTTAGTTGCGTTTTTAGTTGGTTTCATGATTACCATTGCTGAACCTGCTTTATGGGTGTTGGCTGATCAGTTTAAATCGGTAATCTCAGAACCAGCCTTAATCATATCGGTTGCACTTGGTGTAGGTATCTTTGTGATTATTGCTTTACTAAGAATCTTGTTTCAAATGAAACTAAGAACGCTTTTTATAATTAGTTATGGGCTATTATTTTCGATTGCTTTTGTGGTTTCATTATTTAAACCAGAGTTCATACCCATCGCATTTGATTCAGGCGGTGTTACAACAGGCCCAATGGCAGTGCCGTTTATCATGTCTTTAGGGTTTGGTATATCACATGCCAGAGGTGATAAAGCCTCTCAGGAAGATTCATTTGGTCTTATAGGAATAGCCTCAATTGGACCGATTATGAGTGTCTTAATCATGGGGTTATTTGTTACACCTAGTATCCCAATTATGGATACATCAACAACTTTTAAAGGGTATTTAGTACTTAACATCATTCAAATGGCAATTGCTATTTTGCCATTCATTGGATTTTTCGCAGTATTTCAAATAATCGCATTCAAGTTTTCAAAAAAAAGAGTCATTAAAATTTTAATTGCATTTTTATATACCTATGTGGGTCTTGTATTATTTTTAACCGGTGCTAATGCAGGTTTAGTAAATATTGGTACTTACATCGGAAGATATTTTGGGATAGAAGCTAGTTGGATTTTAGTCCCACTTGGCATGCTCTTAGGGCTTTTAGTTGTATCAGCTGAACCAAGTGTCGTTGCACTAAACAGACAAGTTGAAGAGATTAGTGCGGGGGCAATTAATAGAAAGTTCATGATGGTGGCTCTATCATTAGGGGTATCTGTCGCGATTGGATTGGCATTACTAAGAGTGGTTACAGGTATTAGTATTTGGTGGATCCTGTTACCAGGGTATGCGATAACGGTATTATTAACCTTTTTCACGCCAAACATATTTTCTTCGATTGCGTTTGATTCGGGTGGTGCGGTTTCAGGAGCAATGACCTCCGCCTTTCTAATGCCATTTGCACTTGGTGCATCGGATGTGATTGAGACATCCAATGTCCTATTAGATGCATTTGGACTGGTTGCTTTTGTTGCAATGGCACCACTAATTACAATACAGTTGCTTGGGTTAATTGCTTCTAAGAAACATGCTAGAAGAATTAAACGTCAAGAAGATGATGAAATCATTGAGTTGAAGGGGTGATATACTATGATGAAACTATTAATCACAATCGTTCCTAATGGAAAGGCCAATCAGGTGTGTAATGTCATCCAAGAGGGGATCATCCATTTTCAGACGATTTTAAAAGCTAAAGGGACTGCCCCGACAGAGATGCTTGAGTTGTTATCACTAGGCGATCAAGACAAAGAAGTCATATTTAGTTTAGTGGATGGAAACGATGCCCACTTAATTATGGACAGTTTAGAAGAAAAGTTCAACTTCTCTAAAAGCACTTTTGGGGTAAGTTTCACAGTGGATGTTAGCACAATAGGTAAACTTGGATACGAATGGTTATACCAAGATTTGATGGAGGACAACTAATATGCAATCTGTAATATTATTTATATGTAATCACGGCTATGCTTATGAAGCCATGGCTGAAGCTAGAAAAGCCGGTGCACGAGGTGGAACCATCATTCATGGTAGAAGCTCAATCTCAACTGAAAAACAAAAATTCTTTGGCATCACTATTCATCCAGAAAAGGACATCTTAATGATTGTATGTTTAGATGAGCAACGCCAAACGTTGATGAAGGCCATTACTTCTAAGTATGGTGTAAGTACCGATGCTAGAGGTCTATGCTTCGCGATGCAAGTAGAAGACTCAATCGGATTTAGTTTTGAACCACTTCCACTAGATAAGTAAAAAAAGACACTCGTATCAATTGGTGCGAGTGTCTTTTATGGTTTAAAGGGTATTGATTTTTTCACCAATGAAGTGCATAAGTAAATCATTTACTTTATGAATCTCATAGATGCCTTCTTTGATGCAGTATTCAACAATTAAGTCAAACTGACTGGTTTTGTCAAAGTGGTAATGGTGTTTATCTAAAAGGTAGACGGCTTCAACATAGCTTAGTTTGTTTTTGAGGATCTCAAAGAATACCTCAAACTTAGAAAACCCATCTTGTGGACTAAAGTACTTTTGACTCCGTTCAAGATGAATCTTTTGATCTTTATGGGTCAGGTTTTCTTTGTTGGAATCTAAATATGCTTTTAATTGATCATACAATTCTTTTTTATCCATAACATCACCTAATCATATTATACCTTATTCTTGAATCAAAGGGTGTTTTTTACACAGGATGTTGTTATAATTGTATTGAATAGGAATGGGGTTATTTTTATGGAGACACTTTGGTTTGCTGTAAATGCAGTATTTCCAATCGTAATGATTATTATTCTTGGGTATTATTTATCTAGGATTAGGTTTTTCAATTCTGAGTTTTTAATGAAACTCAACAAGTATGTGTTTTTTGTAGCACTACCTGTCTTGTTATTTTATAACATCTATCGAATAAAAACTTTAAAGGAAATTGACTTAATGATAGTCGCTATCGCACTATTAGGTGGATTGATTGTATTCTTCTTAGGGTTGTTAATCGTGATGGTATTTGTTAAAGAAAACAATCGTAAAGGTGTTGTGTTACAATGCATATTTAGATCTAACTTTGCGATTATTGGGTTGCCTCTTGCAGAAGCATTAGGTGGCGTTGAATCTACAGCAATCGCTTCGGTATTATCCGCTTTTACAATCCCATTTTTTAATATATTGGCCGTTATTTCTCTATCCATGTTTATGACAAATGGTGAGAAAATAGATAAGAAGCGAATTGTTATCAATGTCATGAAAAATCCGCTCATCATTGGGGTTATGATTGGGCTATTGGTTTTGGTATTTAGAGAACTGTTAATGATTAATCAGAGCGAACCGTTATTCTATATTGAAAGAGATATTCCTTTCTTGTATGATGCGATTGAAAAAATAGCTCAAACCGCTTCACCAATTGCGTTATTGGTATTAGGCGGACAATTTAAATTTAAAGCGATTAAGACCTTATTTAAAGATATCTCAATCGGGGTTATAGGACGGTTAGTGTTCGCACCGATAATTGGGTTTACAGTGCTTTATCTAGCATCACTAATCATTCCATCTGTAACAATGAAAGAAGCCTATATTCCTGGTATGATCGCTCTTTTTGGGTCTCCAGTGGCTGTATCATCGGCTGTTATGGCCTCTCAAATGGACGGAGATGATATGCTGGCTTCGCAATTAGTTGTTTGGACCTCGATTTTATCCGTTATAACCATATTTTTATCCATTGTAATCTTTAGGACGATGGGGATGTTGTAATGAGTCTACTCTTATTTAACCGATATGAGAAAAAGTACTTAATCACAATGGATGTCAAAAAACAGTTAGAGGCGCGCTTCCAAGACTATTTAGCAAAGGATTCATATTCAAAAGATAGTGCCTACTCAATATATAACATTTACTTTGATACCTTCGATTATGAGGTTATCAGGCATTCGCTATCAAAACCCAAATACAAATCTAAGTTGCGTCTAAGATTTTATGAGTATCCAGTCTTAGAATCTACAGATATCTATCTTGAAATGAAACATAAATCTCTAGGACAAGTTCACAAGAGAAGACAAAAAATCCATTTTGATGGTTATCAGAAACTACTTAAATCAAGTCTCTATACCGTAGATAGTCCAACACAAATGGATAATGAAATAATGTATTATTTAAAACACATTAATGTGCTTCCAAGCACGTTCTTATTGTATGAAAGGACTGCTTGGCAAAGTGAGAATAACATTTTAAGAATCACATTTGACATTAATATGAAAACCGCACCCTATGGTGAAAAGGGGTTAGAGGATTTGACGCCTATAATCGACGAAGACATGGTCATTATGGAAATCAAATCCAGCATGAACTTCCCATTTTGGCTTGTGAGAATACTTTCTGAATTGAACATAAAACCTACCCGTTTTTCGAAATACGGTAGAGCATATCAAAACACATTAGGAGGATACAATGGATAAATTAGTCATTTACTTAAATACTGAAACATTGACGGTTCAGACATTTTTGATCATTTTGATCGTAACGACGATTCTCGGAGGGCTTCTAGGCGGCTTACTCGCTTTCTTAAGAAGAAAAGAAGGGTATGATCGTTCATTTTTCATTACCATTGTGTTGATGCCTTTAATTATCTCAATTATCATCCTATTGGTATCTAACAGCATTGCTAGAGCTTTCAGTCTAGCTGGTGTATTCACACTTGTCAAATTCCGTACGACTATAAGTGATACCAAAGACATTGCATACGTATTCTCAACCGTTGCGATTGGACTTGCGATGGGAATGGGTTATGTCACTTTTGCAGTTATCATTACGTTATTCATTATGACAATTTTGGCCCTAATTGCCTTGCTTAAACTTGATGAAATTAAAGATAATCATGCGAAACTGAAAATCGTCATCCCTGAAAACCTAAACTATATTGGTGCTTTTGATGAGGTATTTGGTACATATTTACAGTTTTACAAACTCAAAAAAGTTCGAACCACTGACTTTGGATCAACCTTTGAACTTACTTACTTAATCAACATGAAAAAAAGTATTAATCAGAAAGCTTTTATTGATGACTTACGCGTTATCAACAACAACTTAAATATTGTTCTAAATCAAGAATACGTTGAAAGAGCGGTGGAATAAGTGTTCTCTTTTTCATATAGAATATCTATGGAAATAGGGGTAAACCGACAAAAAGTGGTTGAAACCTTTATTGATTATGATCAGTTTAAATACTATCAAGAACCAGAATTTGTTGGCTATCGATTGCTAAAGGGATCTTTATATCACGAGGATTCTTTGGTTGAACTTGCTTATAAATATAACGATAGAGTGTTTTACATGCAAGAAGCCATCTCAAAATGTGATTTACCTAACTCAATTACTCAAAACTACCTTTTAGGAGATGTTAAAAACAAGTGTGTATCAACGTTTACAGAAAATGGGGATAAAACGCTCTGGAGTATGGAAGTTACTTTTCAGTTTTCAAAAGATGAAGGGCAAGACAAATTCAAATTTATGAAAAAGACAGAAGAAGATATGTTCGCATTTAAGACATATATGGAGAATTTATGATTCGTTTAGCAACCATTAAAGACAAAGATTCTATTTTAGAAATTTATGAACATGCAAGAAGCTTCATGCGAAGCTATGGGTCTTCACAGTGGCAAGATGGATACCCATCAGCAGAGACGGTTAATAATGATTTAGCACAGGATGCATTATACGTTTATGAAGAAGAAAACAAGATTATTGGTGTGATGAGTGTGTTTGACTACGAATCTACTTATGAGGTGATTGATGGTAAGTGGTTGTCAGAAAAACCTTATAAAGTCATTCATCGAATCGCTACTCATAAGGGGTTTTTAAACAAGGGCATTGCCAGACAAATGATCAATTATACTTTATATAATATGAATCGAGATAGTATTAGGATCGACACCCACGAACTGAATATCCCAATGAAACGATTATTAGATCAAATAGGTTTTTCTTACTGTGGTGTGATTAAATTGGATAAGCCTATGGATAATCTTAGATTGGCTTATCAAAAAGACAAATGATGGAAAAAAATAAACAAAAAGATTATTTCAACGATTTTTTTGTTTTTTTATTTTTTTACGGCTATAATAGTAATTAGGAGGGTTTTTAGATGAAAATCACCATAAAAGATCTAGCAAAACTCGCAAATGCTTCAGTAACAACCGTTTCATTGGTTTTAAATGACAAGCCTTCGAGAATTTCAGAATCCAAAAAGAACGAGATTAAAAAACTTGCTGAACTATATCACTATCAACCGAATTTTACAGCAAGAAACCTTGTTACAAAAAAGTCTAACACCATCGGGTTGTTGATACCAGATATCGAAAACCTCTTTTTCAGTGCCCTTGCTAAAAAAGTAGAAGATGAACTTAGAAAACTTGGATACTCACTCATTTTGGTTAACAGTAATGATGATCACTTAAATGACGTGAAGTTGATTAGAAACTTAGTTAACCGTGGTGTGGATGGATTGTTATTAACACTGTCTAATGATGCCGAGTCACATAAAGAGGTATATTTAAGGTTGTTTGAAGAATTAAAAACACCTTTTGTTTTGGTTGACCGTGTGTTTGAAGAGTGTGATTGCCCTCAAGTATATTTCGATAACTTATTAGGTGGTTACTTAGCTACACGCTATTTGATCAAGAAACATCATAAACGTATTGCATGTATCACATCAAAAACAGGCTCTTTAAATGGTCTGCAACGTTACAGAGGGTATCAGAAAGCTTTGGAAGAAGCAAACATTCCTTTAGAAGATGAACTCGTTATTGAAGGGGATTACCGTTTCCAAAGTGGCTATCAAGCTGGTGACAAGATTATTGATCTTAAAGCGGATGCTGTGTTTGCCTCAAACGACCTCATGGCGTATGGTGTGATTAGACGATTCAAAGAACGTAATAAAATGGTTCCTGAAGATATCGAAGTTGTCGGATACGATAAACTAGATTTCTCAAGCATGCTTGGATTAACGTTACCGTCAGTTGAGCAAAACGTTCAAGACTTGGGTAGAGAATCTGTAGGGATGTTAATGAATCAACTCCAAAAGAAGAAGTCAGAAACTAAAATAATATTAAAACCAACACTGAATTAAAGGCGTTTTTGTTGCGCCTTTAATTTTTTTATATAATAGGGGTTGACAGCGTTTACATTATTTGATAATATAAGGTTATAGATAAGGTAAAACGTTTTACCTAGTAGGTGACACATGAAAATCAGGTTAGAATCAAACGGACTTACAGTGGAAATTTACAACAAAATACGTGAAACAGCTTCATTTATTGCTTATGAGGATAGAGATATAGAATATGCCTTAAAGCATACATTATATAGCGTTGTTGCATACGATGACAGCACTCCAGTTGGAATTGCAAGAATCGTTGGCGACAACAAATTGGCATTCTTTATCAAAGATGTAGTCGCAATCCCTGAGTATCAACACAAGGGTGTTGGCAAACTCATGATGGAGGATTTATTTAATTACATTGACAAACATGCTGCAGAAAAGGCCTATGTTGGGTTGATGTCTACACCTGGTAAAGAACAGTTTTACAAAAAGTTTGGTTTCATTGAAAGACCAAGTGAAGGATTTGGAAGTGGGATGGTGTTATTTTATGAGCGAAAGAAGTAGAAAAGTAGTGGTCCTGGGAAGTATCAATATCGATCTAGGTATTTCGGTTGATAAGATGCCTCAACAAGGCGAAACCAAAACCGGAACGAACCTTATTGAAAATATTGGTGGCAAAGGTGCTAACCAAGCATTACAAGCCGTAGCGTTAGGGTGTAACACAGAAATGATTTCTGCAGTTGGTAATGACATGTTTGGGCAAAGAGCTAGAAATTACTTATCTGAAAAAGGATTGAATATTGATCATGTGTTTACTAAACCAACCAAGACGGGTTTAGCATTTATTACAAGAACCGATCAAGACAACCGCATTATATTATATAAGGGATCCAATCATGCATTAGATGAACAAGAAGTCGAAAATGCCATAAATGGTAAAGAAGGCGATGTCTTCATTACTCAATTTGAGATTCCTCTTAACATTGTTAAAATAGGCTTGAAACGTGCTAAGGAACTTGGAATGGTTACGATTTTAAATCCAGCACCTGCTAATTATAGCGATGATTCGCTTTATCCATATGTGGATTATTTCATTGTTAATCAAACAGAGGCTGAAATTCTTTCAGGCATTTATCCAAACAACTTAGAAGATGCGAAAAAGGTCTATGCCTATTTTAAAGAAAAAGGTGTATCAAAACTAATTGTAACATTAGGTGGTGACGGTGCAGTCTATTTAGATCCACAGGAAGTACAAAAAATAGCTGCATATAATATAAACGTACTTGACACAACTGGCGCAGGCGATGCGTTCGTGGGGGGGCTAGCCTATGCTATTTGTCAAGGGTACGACACTAAAACCATGATGAAGATTGCATCCGCATCAGGAGCACATGCTTGCTTACATGTCGGGGTTGAAAATGCAATGGGTAATTATAGTCAAATCTATAAGATAATGGAGGAAAACAATGAGTAAAAGACCAATCATCATCGATACCGATCCAGGGATTGATGACGCAGTTGCAATAGGCATCGCGTTATTCTCAGAAGAACTCGATGTTAAATTGATGACCACAGTGGCTGGGAATGTTAGTTTGGATAAAGTAACTAATAACTTACTAAAACTATTAACATTCTGGGGCAAAAAAGTTCCAGTTGCTAAAGGGGCTTTAAGACCTTTAATGAGAGTTAAAGAGAATGCTTCAAACGTTCATGGTGAATCCGGTATGGATGGCTATGAGTTTGGTGCACCAGACACATCCTTGTTACTTAAGGAACATGCAGTGCTTGCAATGCGAAGAGTCATCATGGAATCCAAAGAAAAAATTACATTGGTTCCAATTGGACCGTTGACAAACATTGCTTTACTATTGTCTATGTATCCTGAAGTTAAGGAAAACATCGAAGAAGTCGTACTAATGGGTGGTAGTGCCGGTAGAGGAAATTATGGCGTCATGTCAGAATTTAACGTTGGCTTTGACCCAGAGGCGGCAAGAATTGTTTTTGAATCAGGGTTAAAGATTGTAATGGCAGGATTAGATGTAGGCTGGAAAGCTTTAGTCTATCATGAAGACTCATTGAAGATCAAAGCACAAAATAGAACTGGTGAAATGATCTATGCCTTATTCCAAAAATATCGTGGGGGTTCATTGAAAACAGGATTAAAGATGTATGATTCCTGTGCAATGGCTTATCTTCTTAAAAAAGAAATGTATGAAACAGTATTTACACATGTTTCAGTTGAAACGGATGGCACAGCAACAGCTGGAGCAACTTTAGTAGATTTGAAAGGTTATTTGAAAAAAGAACCAAATGTAACGGTTTGTATGGATATTAACCAAGAAATGTTTTCAGAATGGTTACTAAATGCACTCAAGAAGTGCAACTAAGTCATATATTAGACAATAGGGGGAAATTATGGATTTAGTAGTTATGTACGCAGCCAGTCTTCTTGCTGTAGCAGCAGTAGTATACATGCTGCTTAAAAAACTAGACATTAAAGTTACGCTAATTGGCGTAGGGATGGTATTAATTATTGTTGCAATGTTGATGGGGAAATTGCCTACCACTAAGTTTAGTGAGTTTATGGCGCCATTCAATGTGATCATTGATCAATTTAAGAAGACATTGCCAGCGGCTGGGTTCATCATTTTAATTCTTGGTGGATACACAGCATACATGAGTGCCATTGGTGCTAACGAAGTGACTGTCAATACATTGACTAAACCACTTAAACGCATCAATTCAGCATGGATTTTAGTTCCAATTGTATTCTTACTTGGTAACTTATTATCACTAGTAATTCCAAGTGCATCTAACTTGGCAATTATCTTATTGGCTACTTTATATCCAGTATTAAGAAAATCTGGTATGAGTACGCTAACCGCTGCTGCAGTTATCGCAACTACTGCAACCGTTATGCCAACACCACTAGGTGGAGATAACGTTGCAATCGCAGCTGAATTAGGTATTGACGTTGCTAAATACGTATTCCAATACCATGCAATCGTATCTGTTCCAACACTATTCTTGATGGCTGCAGTTCACTATTTCTGGCAAAAATTTGCTGATAAGAAAGACATTGCAAACGGCGTTGTTAACGTAGACGATCTAGATTTAAAAGAAGTTAAAGAAGTTGAAGGCGGCGCATTATTCAAGACTGTCTACACATTATTACCTTTACTTCCAATTGTTATTCTATTAGGTCTATACTTATATAACATTATTCCTGGTACAAAAGACATCGCAATGTCAGTTGAACTTGTATCTATCGTTTCATTCATCATCGCTATCGTTGCTGAAATGATCCGTAGAAGAGATCCAAGAAAAGTACTTGATGGAACTGAATCATTCTTTAAAGGTATGGGTAACGCAATGGGTATCGTTGCATTACTAGTTGCAGCAGGTGTATTCGTTGAAGGTCTAAAAGCAGTAGGCATTATTGCTCACTTACAAGAAGTGATGACTACAGCAAACGTTCCAGGCTTCACATTACCATTAATCTTAGTAATCTTAACAGCAGTTATTGTCTTACTATCTGGTTCAGGTACAGCATTATTCTATGCTATGGTTCCATTAATGGCACCTCTTGCATTAGCAGCTGGTATCAGCGCATATGCAGTCACTGTTCCAATGGGCTTAGCAGGTAACTTATTAAGAGCGGTATCTCCAGTATCAGCCGTAATCGTAATCGTTGCAGGTACAACTAAACAATCACCATTTAAGATTGTTAAACGTACAGCAGTTCCAATGGTTGCAGGTGTTATCTTCATGTTTATTCTTTCAATGCTATTCTTCTTGTAATAATAAACTCAAATAACTCATATTTGAAGCCGGACGAATAATGTTCGGCTTCTTTTTTTTCTATAATATAGCTATTACAAATACTAATAATATAATGTATACTATTAATGTAAGAGTAAGTTATTGATAAATAGATCAATAATGGAGGTTGTATGGGAACTTATATCATTATATTTGGAGTTTTTGTTTTACTAATTCTTGTTCTTGCCTTTAGAACATATCCTATTGAAGAGATTAAAGACTATAGAGGTAAAATAGTGTGCGTTATTTATCAAAAAAGAATCAATCAGTTTTTGGTTGTTGACAAAGTCATTAATCGAAGAATTAATTTTTCAACGTTTAGAGATGCTGAGGCGTACATTAATCGTAGGCTAAATCGCTGGGAAATGCATCCTGAGTTAAGTGGAGAAACAGTGGAATACTAGATATTTTCGCTTATATGACAAGATGATTAATAACGGCTTTTTAAGAAGCCTCTTTTACTTATGCAAATAGACTATTACTTTAAATCATTTTTGAAAAAATATCATCAAAAACACTTTGAAAAAATTGTGTTATCCTTTATAATAGTAACAGTTGGAGGCTTAGCTCAGCGGGAGAGCACTTGCTTGACGTGCAAGGGGTCATGGGTTCAATCCCCTTAGCCTCCACCATTTTACATTCTTTGGGCTGATTTTTCGTGATCGGGCCTTTTTTTATCTAATAAGAAGAAATCAGTTAGAAAAGAGCGGTTTATACCGAGTAGAAGTGTAGACGAATAGACGCATATAATTTTGAGTATTGTAGAGCTTTTTAGTGCCTAAACGTCTCGTGTTTCATTAGAAACTTAGAAACGCGTAAAAAAGGATAATAAGTGGTTATTATGGTGAATGCGATTGGGTCCTTATGTTTTTTTATGAGTAAAGAGATAATCCGAAAGATACTACCATAACAGTTTGCCCAAATGAAGCAGAACAGAAATCGAATAAAGGAGTATTACATTTATGTCAAAATTATTTAAGGATTCAGTTCAAAATAAGGTTTTCTATGTCTACCTGATTGTATCAAGTTTGTTTTTCTACAACTTGTTTTTGTCAAATAAGTCTTTTTTTCTTGAACTATTACCGGTACTCACTACCGCAAGTTTTTACCTTATGACGCCGCTTGTAATTTTTTATAGTATTATCGCTTTCTTAAGAAAACGAACGGTTAAGCAACTAACCTATTTGATGATTATGTTTGTCCCTGGATTGATTTATGCCGTTTGGTTTATATCACTTGCAGCTTCGTTGAGTAGTTTTTGATCGATTTTTGACAAACCATCCATTCACGGGTATAATGTAAGTGTATTCCCCATATATAGATTTTGTAGTTTAGATGCATGTCATGAATTACTGTATTTGTTTATCGGGATTTAAGGCTTCACTTACTTAAAGATTTTGATTTAAATTCGTAAAAGCTTCACAGATTTATTTGAATCAAAGGTATTAATGTTTTACTTGAAACACAGATATATTAGTTTACCTATGTCATTAGATTTATAAGAATTAACCTAGCTTTCTTGTA